>Ga0208872_1000171_pt1 | contig 59285 bp, 59 predicted proteins | sample CryBogCBH12Aug08_FD_185508 | JGI IMG/M metagenome (GOLD analysis project Ga0208872, IMG submission 185508) | Freshwater microbial communities from Crystal Bog, Wisconsin, USA - CBH12Aug08 (SPAdes) | ecosystem: Environmental > Aquatic > Freshwater > Lake | place: Crystal Bog, Wisconsin, USA...
CGCGTTCATAAAGCGCGTAGGCGGGCGAGCCGTCAAATTCCTCGCCGCGCTTCTTGATGTCCAGCGGGTCGCGCGTGGACGAATAGGCGGCCATGAATTTCTTGGTCGCATTCCGCGCGATGTGAAGTTGGCGAATCTTAGAGATAATGATGGTCCAACTAAACAGCGACAGGAGCACGAGGACGATACAGGTGGTTTTGCCTTCGGCCGTCGCGTTCTCAATCGCATAAACGGCGGCGTTCGCGAGAATGGGATGGATGATCATAGGTTATTAAATTTGATTTTGAGTTATTTGTTCAGCGGCCAATTCAACTAGTATCACAGCGGATTACCCGGCGTGTTTTTTTCGGAGAGTTTTTTGGGCGGTAAAATCACCGTCACCCGGCTGACTTTTTGCGATAGGGCGATGTTTTTTTTCTTTTTGTTGAATTCATCGTCATCACCGGTGCCGGTCTTGGATATCGTGCTGTTGGCGTTGTCAGCGAGCTGGGCATTTTCTTTTGCGACATTTGACTGGGGAATGCCCATTGATGCCCCGCTGTCATTGCCCGAGGCGGAGACAGAGCCGGAAATCAGGCTGGCAGTGATGTCGCCGCCACTGACAGAAACGCTCTCTCCGCCGATGATCGTGCCGGACACCGAGCCCCCAGCACTGACGTTAACAGTGGTCGAACCGACAACAGTGCCGCTGAAATCATTGCCGGCATTGATGGTGACCGATCCGGTTCCGACGAAAAGTCCCGAGACATTTCCACCCGCCTTGGTGCGAATATTGGAGCCGATGACACCGGAGTTGCCGGCGGAAATATCCTTGCCGGCATCCAGTTCGATGAAGTTGTCCGGACTGGTGATATTATTGAAAGGAATCTGCTCGATACCGCCGAGATTGGCGTTGATGCTGCCGAGCAGCGCCTTGACGGTAATATTACCGACGCCGATGGTGGAGGCACCATCGTTAAGGGCCATGATGCCGCTCCCGGAAATATCCCTGCTGGCAGCTACAGCCACCAAGTTTCCATTGGCGCTGAGCTGGAGTTCGGTTCCAATCTCAACATCGCCGAGGCCGCCCGACCCGGCATTGATGTCGCCTTGCTGTGAAATGACAGTGAGATTTCCGCCGTCAAATGCGGCGATGCGTGAGCCGTCCACATTGACGTTCCCGACGGCGTTCACGAAAATATCCCCGGCGCTCGTCGTGTAAATTCCTCTGGCTACATTGCTGGCATTTCCAAAAAGCGACTGCGACCCCACATTAAGTTCTCCGCCTGCGGTTATTTGAATTCCGCCCAGCCAGCCTGAATTGGCAATGGCGGTCGTGGTCATGTCTAGATTGCCGGACAAATGGATGTCCAGTGTCGCGCCAAGTTTGGAAATGGCGGTCAACTGAGTCATGAAATCCGGATCCACCTGGATTCCGGAGGACGTTCCAAGATCCATGTTCTGGGCGGTGATTTTTAATTTGCCCGACCCATTCAGGTAAATACCGCTGTCGGCGGCATAGACGCCTTTACTTTCGGCAAAAAGTGCGGCGAGCGCCGCTTGTTGCGCCGAGGTAAGAAAAATCGCCTGCGGCTGACCGTTGACCAGGACGGTCGGATTCTGGAGAAAGTTCAAGTCATCCTGAGTCATGGCCCCACGAAACGAGAGCAATCCGGTGCTGGCATCATAAACGAGAAATTGGGTGATGGACGGTTGGGTGCTGTTGGCCGCATCAAACACTTCCGACGGCAGCGGGGTAGCATTGTAATTATTAAGGCTGACCGAGGTCACAAGACCCTGATAAACAATGTCACCCAGAACATTGATGCTGGTGGTCGCCGATGGGGAAAGATTTTGCCCGGCAAAATTGAAGTTATAAGTCCCGAAAATCTTCTGGCCTGAAGGTGTAATGAACGGTGTCGTTCCGCCAACAAATATGTTGGCAAAGGTGGGCACGGTGAGTCCGAAATTGGCAATGCTGCCTGATATATTCAATGTCACCGGGTTGGGATCGTTCAAATGCAGCGGTGTCACAGCGTGGCCCGTGCCAAAGGTATTAAAATCCGGCAGGCCGCTGTCCGACATCGTGATGCCGGTGGTGCTGGTGTTGGCACCCACCACGCCAGTCAAATTGCCACCATCAACGATGCTCAGCGCACCATGGCTGGAGGGATAGAGAATGATAGAGCTGTCAACCGTGATGCCACCCGCCCCGGACGTGAGGGACAAAATCGGCGGAAAGATTGCCGTTGCTGAACCGTTCTCATTGCCAAGCGTAATGGCATTTCCAGCCCAGAGGGAAGTCCCGGAATCGGGCGCATAGTTATATAAGTTGAATGACTTGCGTGGCGGTGCTGTGATGTTGCCGGCGGCGTCAATATTGCCGGTGAAGGTGCCACTCGGCACGGGTTCTCTCAGGAAGTTGAAAGTGCCGTTGGGATTATTGACATCCCAGATATAAAGATTGCGAGCGGCGAAAGCATTCCAGGTTCCAGAAATTAGACTAAGTCTCACAGGATTTGCGGCGGTTCCAATGTCGGCAACTGGATGGTTAATGGTGACGTGATTCTGGTTGTCAACGGTGACGCCTGCTTCAAGCATACCGGTTCCATTTCTGACGAGGAAATTTCCCAAAATCTGGTTACCTGCAATCACCGTCACATTTCCGGCGGTATAAGCCCCGGAAGCGCCCGGAGTCTTTTGGGTAGTCGTGATCGTAGACAGCTGTGGTATACTAACCACGTTATCACCAGCATCTAATGTGACATTCCCGCCTTTCAAGGTGGAAATTCCGCCGACATTAGCATCAAGACCCAGCCCGGGATCACCGGGCAAAGTATCGGAGTTATTGATCAAATAACCTTTATCATTATTCCCAGCATCAATATCACCATACAAGGCGGTGACGGAAATGTTTCCGCCCTTCACCGTGTTGATATAACCGCTGTTCACCGTCACATTTCCCGCAGCGGAAAGATTGATGTCGCCGTTCTGGGTTCGGATGAAGGAATTGCCATTCAAAAATATCCTGTCGCTACCCGACGATGGTGCGGGCTGGGTTGGCGTCGAAACAAACGCCGTGCCCGCCGCCAGATTTACATTCCAATTATTTCCGGCATTGATCGCGGAACTGTTGTTCAAGGCAATGTTGTTTCCAGCAGTCAAACTCAGGTTTGCAGTCGTGCCGGAGTCGGCCAGATTCCAAATGGTTGAAACAGTGATGTTGTTGTCGGCTTGAAGATCAACCAGCGAAAGGCCGCCACTGATCAAATTGTTCAGCGAAGTGACATAGACGCTGTCCAATGTGACATTCACCGGGTCAATGGTCAGTTCGCCGCTGACAAAGCCCGGCGACGCATGACCGTTGATGCCGGATTGAATGGCTCCCACGTGGGGAGCAGAAATCTCCACCTGCCCGCCATTACCGCCCTGTGTGCCGCCGGAAATGTTGATGGTCGAACCAGCTTGATCTGAAAAATCATTGTCGGATTTGATGGTGACCGTGCCGCCGGAACTTGTGCCAGCGGCATCTCCGTGCGCGGAAATGGTTGAGTTAGCTTCCAAGTTGACCGCATCGCTCGCGACCAGTTCGATGGTTCCGTTGATGTTCCGGGCTGAATTGGCCTGGATCAACCCGTCTTGATTTACCACCTTGGCCTGAAGCGCGATGGTTCCGGCATTGGCGGTGATGCGTCCGAAATTATCCACCGAGCCGGAAGGCATTTGCACTTTGGCGCTGAAACCCCGGCCATCGGCACGCTCGTTCAACAACACCTCCTGTCCCGCTGCCAGCCCGACATCGCCACCAAGCGCATTCAAACTACCATTGTTTTCAACATGTTCCGCTATCAGGTAGAGAGATTTTCCGTTGCCGACTTCCACCTGACCATAATTGACAATGCTGGCGAGCGGCGGCATCCCGGTGAATTGCCACGCCGTGCCCGCACCGAAATCCGGCGCGAGCGTGGCCGTGGTGGCGATGAAACTGCCCCCGACTTTGATCATCGAGTTCGGCCCGAAATAAAAACCATTTGCGTTGGCGAGGATGACCGTGCCGTTCGCGGTGAGGCTGCCGAAAATCTGCGACGGATTTGCGCCGCCAATCTGGTTGATGACCACGGAATTTGCCGAAGGCTGAAGGAACGTCGTCGTCTCGCCCGCCTTGATATTGAAACTGCTCCAGTTCAGGAAGGCGGCCTGGCTGACGTTCACATTCAGTTGCGCGCCGCTGGTCGTGGCATTGGCTGTGCCAGATACCACCGTCAGGCCGGCGGGATTGGCAAAAACAGTCGCCGTTTGCAGCATGGCGAAAACCAGCACTATGACGCAAAACAATTTGGTTTTTTGAAAAGCAATTTTCATGGCCGATTTCAGAACTGCACGCCGAAGGAAAAATAACCCTGCGCGGTGCCGGCGGCGGTCGTGGGCGAACCATTCAGCGCCCAGGCCAGCGTCAGCCGGGCGTCCACATGTTCACCGACGTTGAGCCGAAAACTGACACCGGTTCCCCATTGCGTGTAAGTGACATCCGCCGCCGATGACCGGTCAATCAACGAAGCCTGACCGTAATCCATGAACAACGACGCGCGCAATTGCGCCGGCACTGTCCCTTCCTGCGTGGGGAAATATCCGGCCACGATCGCCGGGGCGCGCACATCCAAACTGGCACGCCAGCCAGTGTCGCCATAGCTTTCCCCCTCCTGATAGCCGCGCACGCCACCGGTGCCGCCGATTCCGAACTGTTCGTTGTTGATGAGCGGCGCACTGGCCCATTGGCCATTGACATTGACGAGCGCGCTCCATTCGCCAAACAATTTCTGGTCACGGATCAGACCGGCATTGATGGTGGTGTAATCGCCGCCGGCATGAACCGAACCGGCGACGGCTTGAAAATCTTTGCGCGAAGTGGCCAGCGGCGTGAGAAAGACACTCTGGTTATAATTGAATGAAAAACTTCCCTGCGAATCCAGCCGAGATCCCGACCAGCCAAAAGTCAGCGGAAGATAGGTCAGTGAATTTCCTCCAAGATAAGGCAGCGGAACCGTGTCGGAATAGGTGAGGACCGGATTGCTGGGATCCGTGACGTCAAACTGCTGCACGGTGGTGAAATTGGTTGAAAAGGTTTTGATACGATAGGATTTGATGTCCACTCCGGCAGTGATGGACGACTGAACGCCCCGCAATTGGGGCAGCGGCAAAACAAATTTTGCCCCGGCACTTTCGGTCACAGCGGGGTCGTGCTCGGCGTTCTGGGTGAATACATGGAGCGTCGCCGTATCGGTAAGCGTGGTCGTAGGACCAAGCCGGGTGCCGGTATCCGTGGTGGAACGCGACGCATAAACAATCAACTCCGGACGGCCGGTTGGCGGCGGAAGATTGAAGTGGTGGGTGATTTCATCGTAGCCGAAATTCACCGGCTGGGTTTCGTAATTTTGACGCAGGCCCCGGTCAATGCCCAGCGACAGACGGTAGTAGACGCTGTAACTTGCAACGGTCGGCTGGTCGAAAAACTCCGGCAACTGATCCTCGGGTTTCTGTTTTTGCGGTGAAAAATTGTAATCGAAGCCGATTTGGTTCTCATGTTGCCAGAGGTTTCCATACTGCACCGCCGTGTCCAGGCGGAGCAAGGGCGTGCCAGGTGATGACTTGTCGTTGATTTCCATGTGCCCGTGCAACGGGAGCCGGTCTTTGACCTTCAATTCCAGCAGCGTCGTCCCCGGTTCAAAGCCGGGGCTGATGACGGGATAAATCTGGCGATCCTGGTTCTGGTTGGCGCGGTCAAGTTCCGGCTGGAACCATTTGGTGTTCAGAAAAATGTTTGTTTCCAAACTGGGCAGAGCCCGGCGGATGTTGGCTTCGCTGTAATATTTGTTGCCGATGATCTGAATGGTCTCAAGTCTGCCCTCGACAATTTTGACATGCAAAATCCCGTTGGTTAGCTTCTGTGGTGGCAGGGTGACGCTGATGGTCGGGAAGCCGAGCTCATGATAGCGCAATTGAAGCTGGCCCAACCCCTCGCGCAAACGGACATAATCCATGTTCTGCCCAAGATAGTTAGTAAGGATTGTGAACATCTCCGGCGTAAAGACGGTATTGCCCTCAATGAGAAATGAGTTGAGCGTAAAGGTCGTCTTGTTGGTGTTACCACTGGCGGAGATCTGGGCGGTGACTTCCCCCGAAGATTTCAGGAGGATGGCCAGCACCATGACCAAAATCAGTTGTCTGATATTTTTCAGGTTAAAATTATTTTTCACTACGATCATTTTCTCCGCCGGCGCGGTCGTAATTTAATCAATTGACCGGTGCGGATGATTTTCCGCACCGGTCATGTTTTTTCAGCCTAACTTCTTAAGCCAATAACTGGACCTTCATCAATAGTTTTGCGACGTAATCAAACCGCCATCAACTTTCGGGTCGCGGTAGATATTAGCGTTAACGTCGGCATACGAGACGAATTTACCGACAAATAACGCATTACCGTGGTCATAGGTCGAATCCGACACGGCTGCCTCCAAGGCTTTGATGAGGGCCTTTTGCTGCGTCGTGGGTGCCTTGGCATTACCACTGGGGTAATAGATATACCGTTCGTAACCCCAAAGCGGATAAGTGCCATTCGTTACGTTCTGTGTGGTGAACGGCACGCCTTCATAGGTCAATGCCCACGAGGCCCCGGGAAGATCCTGCGCCCCCACCGTGCCGATGGAGTTGGGTATAGTTTTTACGATGTTAACCACTTCGGGGCCGCTGCCTGCACCGGAAGGATTGCCGAGCGCGTCAACATATTTAATGGGCTGACCCGATGCATTAGTGGTCCAGTTGACGCAACCATTTTTCTCGAATACGATGGCATCAATCACCTGCCGGACAGCGGCAAGACTGTTACGTCCAACGAAATAAAGATTATCGCCGGGGATGTTGTTGCTGGCCGCCGGGCCTCCAAACCAAGAGGTTGGCAAACCGCCGCCGGCATACTCCAAATAATTGGCTAGTCGTTGCGTGATGTTCGTTATCGAAGCAACGCTACCGACTGAGGCTGGGTTTCTGATATAGACCACCGGCGCGACCAGAGTGTAGTCCTGTGTAAAAGGAGTAGAATCAATGGCCACAGTTTCAGGGGCCGTGATACTGATGGCACTGACCGGTATGCCGGTGCTCCCGTCCGCACGGGTGACGTAGTTCTGACTCGCAATGTCCTGAATAGCCCCCGCGCCGCCGGTGAAATTAAAATCCCAGTATACGTTGGTTCCTCCCCAAGTTCCGTTCGCTTGGAAGATAAGGGAGTTGGTGGCGTTGACAATAACGTAGCCACCGCTCAGGACACTGTTCGTCAGGCGGTCTTGAACTAGTTTGATGCTCGCATTGCCGCCCACCGTCAGGAGGGAGACGCTTGTTGCGTGAGCCACAGGTGCCAGCAAGGCACCGACGATTGCGGCCAGGAATAATTTTTTTATATTCGTTTTCATATTATTTGTAAGTTTATTGGTTTATAAGATGGTTATTATTTGGTGTTATTTTTTATGAGTGATTAAATCATCGATTATCAGGCTGATTTCCGACGACGTTGGTTGTGGAGCAATAAGACCAAGGCACCGCCGGCGGTCATCAGTCCGTAGGTTGAGGGTTCAGGCACTGCCGAGAAAGTCAGCGAGCCATCGTTGCCAAGGGCGAAGTAACCTTGATAGATAGAGTTGTGCGATGTCCCACCGCTCGCATAGTAGTCATACTCGAACAGATCTGAAATCACACTACCACCGTCGGTTGAGAAGGTGGAGGACGTGCTGTTTGCAGGATCGGGCACTCCTTGGGAACCCCACTGGCCTTGACCTTTTGAAGTATAGGAGTTCCCAAGCGCGGCCCCACTGGTCGGGATGATAGCCACGGTGTTCGTGTTATTCACAGCATTTATCGGGTTGGCCGCGCTCCATGGTAAAATACCTGTGGAATTACCGACGCCAATAATACTCTGCGCAAGCCCAACCAGACCGATTTGGTGTGTTGATGACACGTCATGTGGAGGCGAGTTAGGAACAATGGGATCGGTTTGTGCCTGTGACAGATAAACAGTTTGTGCCGCGACGCTGCCGGCGGCGTTGTTTTGCAGGCCAAACACGGTGAACGTCAGGCCGTTGACACTGCCAAAGGTTCCGAGCAGTTGTGAGGTGATGTTGAAATCCGTCCCGCTTAATGTGGCTGTGCCGCCCGCATAAAACGCTGCATTGTATAGGTTGCCGATATTGCCGATGTTAACTACGACATCACTGTAACCGGTCTTGCTGAAGTCCAGAATCAGGTCTCCGTCATTGTATTGGAACGGCGCGGCCAAGCCAGACAAGGCCAGTCCTGACAGTCCCAAGATAGGTATTATTTTTCGTTTCATATTTTTTGTTGTTTCGTTGTTGTTTCGTTGTTGTTTCGTTGTTGTTCTTGGTTTACGAATCCTCCAGGGGACCGGTCAGATTCAAATTGTTTCATGGGTTTGGCACCGATGGCCATCAATAATGTGATTGCACCGTATAGAACCGCGCCGCGTTGCTGGCGGTGGTGTCGGTCAACGTGCCGGTCGAACCGGTGCCGGCAAACGGCGGGATGGAGTTGCTCGTCCAACTGCTGCGGGCGAGGCTCAGGTTGGTGGTATAAAACAGACTGTAATTGACGCCATTTGTGGTGTTGAAGCTCACCGTTACCGTTTGATTGGTGGCCGTTATGCTGGTGATGAGCGTGCTGGGCGGAGCCTGTGAACCCGCCACGCTGAAAGACATAGTGCCATCGCTTTTGAAGGTGAAGTAACCCTTGAAAATAGTTAGATGAGTTTTTCCGAGGTTATCATACTCGAACAAATCTGAAATCACACTGCCACCGTCGGTCGAGAAGGTGGCGGACGTGCTGTTTGCGATAGGAGGGCTGCTAGGTGCATTTCCACTCCAAGCACTGGGACCGATCGTGGTGTAAGAATCCGCTGCAGAAACGCCACTGGTCGGTATAATCACCACTTTGGCGGTATTGTTGATCGAGTTTGCAGGATTGGCTAAACTCCAAGGCCGAATTCCCGTGGCTTGACCTAGCCCGACTATCGCATTCACGGCTCCTACAAGGCCGCTTTGCTTTGTTCCTGTCACGTCATTAGGAGGTGAGTTTGCAGTTGCGCCTGTTTGCTGTTGTGTCAAATAGACCGTTTGCGCAGCTACAGATCCGGCCGCAAGATTTTGAAGACCAAACACGGTGAATGACAAGTTGTTGACATCGCCAAAGGTTCCAAGCAGTTGGGAAGTGATATTATAATCCAGACCGTTTAATTGCATCGTCCCGCCCGCCGCATTGGCTGCGCTGACCAAGTTGGTGATATTCCCAATGTTGATCTCCACATCACTCGAACCGGTCTTGCTGAAGTCCAAAATTAGATCCCCGTCAGTGTAGTTAAATTGCTGGGCATATACTGACAGGCCTAATAGAGCGAGTCCCAGCACGCTGAAATGGAGCAGTTTACTTAACTTGATATTCAATTGCATAATTTGTGATTAACGGTCTTTGTTGAGTCTTGAAAACGCTTTTAACTACATGCGCTCGCGCGCAGAAAAAACCATCTGCTCGCTTGCCAGATTTCTTGCCGCCCAGTCACGCGGCTTTCGAAACGGGGAATTGTCAGCAGCCGAAAAATTACCCGCCCCTTGGCTATCATCCACCCCTTGGTTGGATATTTTCTCTTGCGATGGACTGGCGGCATAACCTCCGCCTAATCCAGAGAGGTTTTGGTTTTCAATCCTCTGGCTCCTCAATTCCACCCCGGCGGGTCCCATAAAACGATTCGGATTAAAGGCGGCAGAAGCGGTTTGCGGGTTGTTTCCGGAACCAGTCTCAAGGCCACTCGATATTTTTGCCACAGCCAGAGGAATTATCTGGATGGTTCCATGGTTGTTAAAAGTGACCACGGCGTTTTTAGCATCGATCTTGATCACTTCAACGTCACCCTCAAACTGGCCTTCGGCTAAAATGTAGGATTTCTCCAAGGCCGGTCGCCCGGGCTGGTTGTCGGCGATTTTGAACAGCGTCTGGGCATTGCCGAAGATGGAGATGATCCCGTTGGGAGTGATTTTCGGCAACGGCTCAGATTGGATTGTTGGTGTGGCCGGTAGCGCGGACTGGCTAAGACCAAACACGCCACGCGCCCCAATCTGAGCGTAAGGACTCTCAGAAAAAGCCACATCACTGGCAAAAGCCAGCATGACGGCGGCAACACCCAAAGATTTTCCATTTAAATTCATTTCGAAAAAACTCGCCGGGATTGAATCATCCAATTAACAATGCGCTAATGTCGTCCGATTCGGTGCCGATGTCGGCGAAGAGCCAGGTTGAAAGGTAGCGCTCGCTGGATGACGGAATGACGGCAACTATCGTTTTGTCCTTATTTTCCGGCCGTTTGGCGACTTGCAACGCCGCCCAGACAATCGCGCCACTGGATATGCCGATCGGTATGCCTTCCTGGGCGTTGACTTGTTTGGATACCGGACCTGAGTCGTCCTCATTCACCTGGATCACCTCATCAACGATTTTGGTATTCAGGTTGACCGGGATGAATCCCGCGCCAATCCCCTGCAGTTTGTGCGGCCCCGGCTGCCCGCCGGAGATCACCGGCGATTTCACCGGCTCGACGGCGACCGCTTTGAAACTCGGCTTCAGTTTTTTGATGACCTCGGCCACGCCTGTGATCGTGCCGCCGGTGCCCACGCCGGCCACCACGATGTCCACCTTTCCATCCGTGTCCCGCCAGATTTCCTCGGCAGTAGTTTTGCGATGAATCGCGGGATTCGACGGATTGGAAAATTGTTGCAGCACGACGCTATTAGGAATCTGCTTGTGCAATTCTTCCGCCTTCGCGATGGCCCCCTTCATGCCTTTCGCACCCTCGGTCAACACCAGTTTTGCGCCGAGGATCTTCAGCAGCTTGCGCCGCTCGGTGCTCATGGTTTCGGGCATCGTCAGGATCAGCTTCAAGCCCTTCGCCGCCGCGACAAACGCGAGCGCGATGCCGGTATTGCCGCTGGTCGGCTCGATCAAGACGGTGTCTTTGCCGATCGCACCGGACTTGAGCGCATCCTCGATCATCGCCACACCAATGCGATCCTTGACGCTGGAGAGCGGGTTGAAAAATTCGAGTTTGAGCAGCACGTCGGCGACTGCGCCGTGTTCCTTCGCAGTGCGATGCAGCCGCACGAGCGGTGTGTTGCCGATGGTTTCCGTGATGTCATTATAGATGCGTGCCATAACTTATTATTTGTTAGTGTTATTTGTTTGTGAGGTAGATTTGGTCGAAAATTCCGCCGTCCGCGAAATGCACTTTCTGCGCCTTGTCCCAATCCCCGGCGATTTCATTCACGGTGAAAAATTCCACCGGCTTGAAACGATCCGCGTATTTCGCAAGCACGGCCTGATTTTTGGGACGAAAATAATACTTAGCCGCCAGTTCCTGCCCGGAGTCGCTGTAAAGAAATTCCAGATACGCGCGTGAAACCGCCTCGGTGTGATGTTTTTCAACATAGTGATCCACCCAGGCAACGGGGTTTTCCGTGAGAATGCTGTCTGATGGAACCACCACTTGCAGCCCGTCCTCGGCAAAATTCTTTTGCACCGTTGCCGCTTCGTTTTCGAACGTCAGCAATACATCGCCGATGCCGCGTTCGGCAAAAGTGGTCGTAGCACCTCGTCCACCGGTGTCGAGCACAGGCACATTCGCAAATAGTTTCCCCACAAACTCGCGGGCCTGTTTCTCGTCACCGGCGGACTTTTTCAGCGCGTGTCCCCAAGCTGCCAAATAGCTATAGCGTCCGTTTCCGGAAGTTTTCGGATTGGGAATGATGACGGACAAGCCGGGCTGCACCAAATCCTCCCAAGTGCGGATATTCTTCGGGTTGCCATGGCGCACAACAAATACAACCGTGGAGTTGTATGGGACGCTATGGTTCGGCAGCCGAGCCGCCCAGTTTTGCGGAATCAACCGCGCGCTCGAAAAAAGAAGATTTACATCCAGCGGCTGGTTCATCGTGACCACGTCCGCTTCCAGACCGTTGACGACCGACTGCGCTTGCTTGCTCGAACCGCCGTGCGATTGGTTTATGGTTACGCTATTGCTGGTTTTGTCTTTCCAGTAAGCAGCAAAGGTGGTGTTGAACTCCTTGTAAAATTCCCGAGTGACGTCATAGGAGACGTTAAGAATGGCTGCTTCAGCCGCCGTCGCGTTTGCGCCCGACAGCAAGACCACGGCAAGCAGACCGCCCGCCAGTTGTTGGATCCAGTTCCTCATGGATATAGTTGTATTGTTTTATTTTCATGGGAACTTCCGGTAGTCCGGTCAGCCGCCTGTAAAATTTTACTTCTGCTTAATCTAGTGTTTCGCTTTTGGAGTTTTCTCCAATCGAACTCGTTCTGTTTTCTCGATTTGAATCACGCGCGAATCATCAATCACAATCTCCGCCACACCATAGGACAGAGAACGACCATGCTCGACAACCAGTTCAACCCACCTTGAATCATCGCCACTTGACGCAATTTTTGGAATTCAGCACTCATATGCGGATGAACTGCTTGTTGTTACGCTCAATCGAAAAAGGTGTCCTTACCAATCGTGCTGGAAAGCGGGTTGAAGAATTCGGGTTTGAGCAACGCGTCGGCGACGGCACCGAATTGTTGAGCTATGCGATGCAGCCGCACGAGTGAGGTGTTGCCGATGGTTTCCGTGATGTCGTTATAGATACGGCTCATAGCTTTATTTGCGCGTCAGTTTTATAGGTTCGGGGCGTAGGCGATGAATTGCCGGTATTCGAGCAAAATAGTCTGCAAGGCGGCGACGAACGCGAACTCCTTCAAAAATTCCGGCGGTGTGGCGGGCGTCTCCAGAATGATCTCAAACGGACGCGGACGAACTTTGGGGGGCGCGGACAAAATACCCTCGTAACCGGCACGGATGACGCCGTTGCGGGCCTTGAAACCGTCAATCACCGGCTGTTCATTGCGCGGCAGAAATTTTTCCGCCGCCGCCAGTGCGGGTTCAATCAGGTTTTTTGTGATGGTCGCACCGTGCGCAAAACCATAGAAACCATCGCTGGTGTCGTCGGTGTGCAGCGAGATGAGGCCTTGAAACGAACGTGAAACCAGTTCTGCTTGCAGCAACCGGACTTCCGGCTCGGCGGACTCCTTCCAAAATTCGCGGTTCAAATCCTTGCCGGCGCGGGAATGGCGCGTGTTGTCTTCAAATCCGGTCGGATTGCAGATCGGATAAAAGGAAAGATAATAACCGGCCGCGAGTTCCGGTTTGGATTCCAACAGCCGGATGAACTGCACCAGAGCGTGAACACCCTCGGGTTCGTCACCATGGATGCCGGCGAAGATACCGAGGCGGATTGGCGTATCACCACCGCGCGGACCAACGAACAGATAACGCGGCAATTCATAACTCTCGCCATCCACCTCAAACCGCGCCTCGTGATTCGCGACGAGATTGGGCGAATGCGCCGCGATTTTTTCCAGCGGGGCAAGGAGTTCGGCAAGATCGCGCCGGGACGCACGCACCTTCGGGGCGCTGATTTCGGATACCGTGGCAATGGTCATAATTTTATTTGCTTGGTTTTCGTTTTGCAGATCGGGCGGCGGTTTGACAGACCTGAACAAACCGCCGCCCTCACCGGAGGAACCACAAACGCATTTATGGCTGGAAAATCTGGTCAAACACGCCGCCGTCGGCGAAGTGCGTCTGTTGCGCCTTTGTCCAGCCGCCAAATTCCTGATCGATGCCAACCAGCTTCACCTGATTGAAATTCGCCGCGTATTTCGCGGCAACGGCCTCATTCCGCGGCCGGTAAAAATTCCTGGCCGCAATCTCCTGGCCTTCGTCCGAATAGAGATATTTCAGGTATTCGCCGGCCACTTCCGTCGTGTGATGGCGTTTGGCGTTTTTGTCAACGACCGACACAGGCGGTTCAGCCAGGATGCTCAATGACGGCGTGACGATGTCGAATTTGTCCGCACCAAATTCCTTGAGCGCAAGGTGCGCCTCGTTTTCCCATGCGAGCAGCACGTCGCCGATGCCGCGCTGGGCAAAGGTCACCGTCGAGCCACGCGCACCTGAATCCAGCACCGGCACGTTTTTGTAAAGTTGCTTGATGAAGCCACGGGCGGCGGAGTCATCGTGATTATTTTTTTCCAACGCATAGGCGTAGGCAGCCAGATAGGCCCAACGCGCACCACCGGAGGTTTTCGGATTCGGCACGACGACGCTTACGCCTTTTTTTACGATGTCATCCCAATCCTTGATGTTTTTCGGATTGCCCTTGCGGACAAGGAAAACAATGGTCGAGGTGTAAGGGGTGCTGTTGTTCGGCAGACGTTTCTGCCAGTCGGCGGGCAACAGCCGCGCCTGCGTGGCAATCGCATCGATGTCGTAGGCCAGTGCAAGCGTCACGACATCGGCTTCGAGACCGTTGATGACGGATTGTGCCTGCTTGCCGGAACCACCATGCGACTGCGAGATGTTTACATCGTCGCCAGTCTTGGCCTTCCAGTGTTTGGCAAACGCCGCGTTGTAATCCACATACAATTCACGCGTCGGGTCGTAGGAGACATTGAGGAGTTTGATTTCCTTAGCCTGCACCGTGGCGGCGATGGCGAGCAGCAGAAAAATATTCAGAAAATTTTTCATGTAATTCAAATTTTTGATTGCTTCTCAAAATGCCAACTGCACGCGTGAGAACAGAACATCCTCCGATTGATAAGGGACACTTCCGGCAGAAATCGGGATGCCCGCGTAACTCGCAAAGGTCGTATGTGAATAGCTCAGGTTCGCACGGATGTTTTTGTTGAGATACCAGTTCAAGCCGACCGACCATGCGGTGGCGCTGTTGGCGTTCTTTTTTGGATCGGCAAAAGCACCACCAATAAACGCCTTGCTGTCCACGTCGAGTTCACCAACGCGCGCGACCAATTGCCAGGCACCCCAGCCACCGGTGCGCGGATCAAAGACATGCCGCGGCGTGACCCCGGCATAACTAGCGTCCTCACCAGTGAGCAGCCATGAGCCGCTGATTTCCCAAGCTGTGTTTTGCAGATCGGCGCTTTGGGTCTTGGACGCCACCTGCTGGTCGGAAATCACATATTCCGCCAGCAACCCAAACGGGCCGTAGTAATAATTGGCCTGTGGCGAAATCCGCCAGCCGGCACCCGCGGCATTGACACCATTGGTATAGGTAAAAAATTTCTGCTGGCCGTCGGTCGTATAACCCGGCGTCAAACCGGTGGAAGAAGCCGTCGCTGGATGATTGGCGATATAGCTGGCACCCACGCCAAAACCAAGGCCGCGCAATCCATTCACGTCGGTGTTTTTCCAGGGTTGGAAAAACAGACGACCGGCAAAACCCTTGTCGTCCTGAAACGAATTATTGACCGTCGTGCCGTTGTAGTCTGTGCCGCCGTTGAACACGCCCACGGCATAGCTGGCGGCACCATTGAACAAATCACCCTTCAATTGGACGCCTAAATCACGGTTCGGCACCAGATCCGTGACGAGGGAACGTTCGTTGAAGGACGTCACCGAATCGACCTGCAAATGCTCCAGACCGACCGGTGATTTGAATTTACCAGCTTGCAATTGCAATTCCGGGCTGTAACGGTAGCTCACCCACGCATCCTGAATCTGCACCGTGGTATTGCCGAAATCGGGCGTAAAATTGAAGTCAAAATCCCGGAAAACCGTGCCGGAGAATATCGGTCGCGCCCGGCGGAGCAGAAAGCCGTCGTTGCCATTCAGCCCGCCGTCGTTGAAAAAGGAACGGCTGTCCAGCTGCACCAATCCATGCAACTGGGCGACGAAATTGGAATCACCGGAACTGAGATTGAAGCCGCTCGCCCCGAGGGAAATTTTTGGCGCGGTCGCCGCCTTGGCCACCGCCGCTTCGCCGTCAATCTCGCGCTCCCGTTCGAGGATGCGGACTTTTTGATCGAGCTCCTGCAGCTGTTTTTTTAGTTGCTCCACTTCCAGGTCGTTTGCCCCCAGTGCGTTGAATGCCAGTTGGGCGCCCACGATGCCTGCTATCAGTTTCCAGTTCAGTTTCATTTTATGCATGTTTCCGTTGGTTACGGTCAACTTGTTTAGTTTTTGGTTTTGTTGCTTGTTTGGTCGAGAAATCAATTGGCCGGTGTCCGGCCTTTGTCCAGTCGCACCCGCTCGGTTTTTTCAACCTGCGTCACCTGCCCATCATGGACAACAATCTGCACTACGCCGAAGCGCAGCGAAGCCACCTGCCGCCGCACAAGCTCCAACCACTCCGGCACCGGCGTGGCGGATGAATTTATTTCTGACTTGGTAGTGCTCATTTTATAATCTACTTTATTAGTCGTTATTTAATCTAAATAAAAACAGACCACTTATTGCGTCTGTTATGCCCATCTGTTGTTGGCGCACAGTTTCAAACCGTCGTCTCATATAAACGACTAATCGTATCGTTATTATCTATTGCACTTGGATTTTGTCAACTGCGAAATGAAAAATATTTAGATACCCTCGCCGCCGATAAAACCCACCGAAACTTCCTGCCGGGAGAGCGGCTGGCTTTTGGCGACTTCTGCCAGCGTCGTTCGATCCATCAGATTGGCGACATGATTTCGTGCTTCATAAAATACCCGGCGGAATCGGCAGACGGATTCCTGCGTGCAACGCTGATAGCCAGTGACGGAGACACAGTCAATCGGAGCAAGGATTCCGTCAAAATGGCGGACTATCTGGCCCATCGTGATTTTGTCCGGATTCTTAGCGAGAAAGTAACCGCCGCGGATGCCAGCCGAACTGTCCACCCAGCCCTGCGCCTTCAGTGCCAGCATTATCTGTTCGAGAAACCGCTTCGGGACATCATTGCGCCGCGCAAGTTCACGAATGGGAATCGGCTGGCCGCCATAATGGTCAACCAAGGTGAACATCGCCCGCAAAGCATAGTCAGTGCGTTTGGAAACTCGCATTTTTAAAAACGATAATCCCAGTTGAGTTTAAGTCAACCGGGTAATTTTCGTCGATTCGGCGCTTAACCGACAATGCGACCGCCCTCGTTGAGGAAGATTCCCTTGAAATTCATCTCCAACGCCTGCGGGTTGCTGGCCTTGGCGAGCGCTTCCTTCTCCGTGATGCGTCCGGCTTTCACGAGATTGAACAGCGACTGGTTGAACGTCAGCATTCCGTCATCCACGCCGGTCTCAATGGCGGCGGTCAGCTTTTCCAACCGGTTTTCCTCGAGCATTTTTTTGATCAACGGCGAATTGATCATGATTTCCAGCGCCGGCATCATCTTGCCTTCCACCGTCGGCACCATGCGCTGGCAGACCACGCCGCGCAAGGTGGCCGCCAGTTGCCGGCGCACCTGCTCGCGCTCGTCGGCCTTGAAAAATTCCAGGATGCGCGTGATGGACTGCGACGCCGTCGTCGTATGCAGCGTGGACAAAACCAGATGCCCCGTGTCGGCCGCGCTCATCGCCGCCGCGAAGCTGATGGCATCGCGCATTTCGCCCAGCATAATGACATCCGGATCCTGCCGCAAAATGTGCTTCAACGCCTGATGGAACGAGCCGGTGTCCAGTCCGACTTCGCGCTGCTCAATGACGCACTGGTTGTCCTCGAACACAAATTCGATCGGATCTTCGAGCGTGATGATGTGCTTTTTGAAATTGGCGTTGATGTGCTCGATCATCGCCGCGAGCGTCGTGGATTTGCCGGAACCGGTCGCACCCGCCACCAGCACGATCCCGCGTGGTGATTCGGCGATGGCCTTGACCTGATCCAGCAGGCCGAGTTCCTCAAAACTGGCGACGTGATTCTTGACATAACGCATCGCCAACGCCCACTGGCCACGCTGCTGGAACAGGTTCGTGCGGAAACGCCCGACCGCCGGGATGAAATATGAAAAATCTACTTCGCGGTCATCCTCCAGTTTCTTTTTCAAATGCGCCGGCGTGATCTGGGCCACGACGCTGCTCAACCAGTCGGCGGTCGGCAGCGGACACTCGACGGCCACCAGTTCGCGGTTGATGCGGAAAATCACCGGCGTGCCGATTTTGATGTGGATGTCTGAAGCGCCGCCGTCCACTGCGAGCTTGAGGATTCGGTTGAAGAGTTCCATGCCGCCAGCTTAATCAAATTCCCGGCTCGGCAAAATTTTATTTTCGTGTCTTTCGGGGCGTTCGCGGTTAAAAATTTCCCATGGCAGCGCACAAGATCGGCATCATCGGCGGCACCGGACTTTACAACATCGAAGGTTTCACCCGGCAGAAATGGGTGAAGGTCAAAACGCCGTTCGGCAAAACCTCTGACGATTTTCTCACCGGCAAACTCGCCGGACGTGACGTGGTTTTCCTGCCGCGCCACGGACGCGGCCACCGCATCCTGCCCAGCGAGTTGAACCATCGCGCCAACATTTGGGCCATGAAGAAGCTCGGCGTGCAATGGATCATCAGCGTCAGCGCCGTCGGCTCGTTGCAGGAAAAATACCAGCCGTGCGACATCGTGGTCATCGACCAGTTTCTCGACCGCACCAAGCAATCCGCCAACCACACCTTTTTCGGCCGCGGCATCGTCGCGCACGTCGCGTTCGCCGAGCCGATCAGCGAGGAATTGCGGCAGATCCTGTTGCGCACCGCCAGCGCCGCCGGCGCGAACGCGCACGACGGGGGCACCTACGTCTGCATGGAAGGCCCGGCGTTCAGCACCCGCGCCGAATCCCTCGCCAACCACGCCGCCGGCCACGATGTCATCGGCATGACGAATCTCGGCGAGGCCAAGTGCGCCCGCGAAGCCGAGATCGCCTACGCCACGCTCGCGATGGCAACTGATTACGATTGCTGGAAAGAGGAGGAGCACGTCACGCTGGAGATGATTCTGGCCAACCTCCACCGCAACGCCGACACGGCGAAAAAAATCGTCGCGCAGGCCGTCGCGCAGATTCCGCCGGAACCAAACTGGAAAGCGCACTCCGCGCTGAAGCACGCCATCATGACCGACAAAAAGTTCTGGCCGAAGAAAACGGTCGCCGCGCTGAAGCCGATTCTGGCGAAGTATCTCTGAAAAGATATTGCGGAAAATACCACTAATCCAAAACATGCGCGGGCGTAACGGTGGAGCCGAGCAAGCAGGTCGGATTTTTGCCAACTCTACCAATGTAGTAAGTGCCGCCGGAGGGACACGGCGGAATTTTCCCGGAGATGTTGAGCTTGATGTAAGGTGTCAAGTCGTTTGGAAAATTAATCCGGTCGCCGTTGGTTAGGTGATGTTCCAAAGCAAATTGATTCGCGGCGGCATCAATTTGGCGAAGGTTGTTGATGCAGGCATTGGCTGGGCTGCCGTGCCCACCGCGAATGAAATTTGGAATGGATATCCAAACTACTAGAGCGACGATGACAACGACCAAAAGCAGCTCCCAAACCGTGAACGCCAAACGGAAATTTTTATTTTGTTCACTCATACTATTCAGTGAACACCACGCCACAAAAACGGTTGCGTAGAATTTTACCGTCGCCGACCGCCGGGCGCGAAATGGTAGCCGCGTGGATCAGTTTGCCGCAACATGGCCGGGCACGCGCTTGCGACTTGCTTGCATCCGGGACAATGCCTGATTCCGGTTGAAGAAGGCGAGCACCTGACCGGCGCTCATGCCGGCGGTTTTTTGCGCGACGGTTTCCTTCCAGCTTCGGGAAGCCAACACCGCATCAAATTTTTTCTTCGGGGTCGCCATAAATCAATTCCATCGGGGTCAAGATACGCACAGGGCGATAACCTTGCAAGTGGTTCACCGCATTAAAGCCGGTTTCGCGCCGGTAGTTCGCCAGATGCTTGAAGTTCCAGCTCACAATCAGCCCAACCTGCTCGACGGTGGCGATGGCGACATGACGCGCATCGTCCGCGTAATTCGGCGAAACGACCCCGGCCTTGAGGTAAGCCTGCGCCAGCTTTTCCGATTCTGCGGTCAAAGGCAGAATTTTTTCAGCTTCGGTGAACGTCTCAATGAAAAATTTTCTGACGGCTGCGGGTGCGTTTTGAATTTCGGTTTCCGTAACCACCGAGACAAAAAGCTGGTAAAGCCCCAAATCCGCCTGCCGGAACAATTCGCGCGTGGCCGCCTTGAACTCTTCATCAAAGCCGCCGCCAATGACCGATGTGTCGAGATAAAGGGCGGGAATTTTCACAACGAAATTTCACCGCCGCCGGCCGCCGGGCGCGAAGTGGTAGCCGCCATGGACGCGGCCGCCGCGCACTTTGCCGGGGAATCCAGCGGCAGCACCCGCCTTGGGTTCTTCAAACAGCGCGGTGTAGCGGTAATCAAAATTTTCCAGCTTCACACGCGGGATTTTCTGGCTGATAAAGCGTTCGATGGCGAACACATGCGGCGCGTCCTCGGCCACCATGATGGTGAAGGCGTCGCCGGTGCTTTCGGCGCGGCCCGTGCGTCCGATGCGGTGGATATAATCCTCCGGATGCTGTGGCACGTCGTAGTTGATGACGTGGCTGACGTTGGAGATGTCCAGTCCGCGCGCCGCGATGTCCGTGGCGACGAGCACCTCGTATTTGCCGTCGCGGAAACCTTGCAACGCCTGTTCGCGTTCCTTCTGCGTGCGGTTGCTGTGCAGCACGGCCACGGCGTGGTTCGCACGCTTGAGCAGGCTGGCGGCGCGGTCGGCACCGTGCTTGGTGCGGCAAAAAACGATGACGGAATCGTAGTTCACGCGGTTGAGCAGTTCGAGCAGCAGATCAGTCTTCTGCATGTCGGAAACCGGATAGATTACATGCTTCACCGTTTCCGCCGGTGAACGGCGCGCGCCGATCTCAATGGTCTCCGGCTCGTGCATCGCCCATTGGATGAGCGTCTCGATCTGCGGCGGGATGGTGGCGGAGAACAGCGCGCTGTGGCGTTTGCGCGGGCATTTTTCCACCAGCCGGCGCACGTCGGGTAGGAAACCCATGTCGAGCATGCGGTCGGCTTCGTCGAGGACGAGAAATTCCACCTTGTCGAGCTTCACGGTGCCTTGTTCAAGATGGTCGAGCAGGCGGCCGGGCGTGGCGACCACGATGTCCGTGCCGGCTTTCAATTCATCATTCTGCTTGCCGTAGCCGACGCCGCCGAAGACGACGGTGATTTTCAAGTCCATGAAACGCGCGTAATCGCGGAAGGCCGTCTCCACCTGCGCCGCGAGTTCGCGCGTGGGTTCGAGGATGAGCACGCGCGGGCCACCGGGCTGATGGTGGCCGAGCTTGGACAGGATGGGGAGCGCGAACGCCGCCGTTTTGCCGGTGCCGGTCTGCGCGCTGCCGATGACGTCCTTGCCGGACAACACCAGCGGAATCGCCCGGAGCTGGATGGGCGTGGGATCGACATAACCCATCGCCTTGACGCCTTCGAGAACCTTCTCGGAAAGACCTAATTTGCTGAAAGCCATGTGAAATAGTAGCAATTCCGCGCCTTAAGGAAAGCCGTGAATTTAGGTTTGTGGTTGCGGGCGGAATCGCGATGACGGTAGCTTGCCGCGATGCAAACGCTCGTCGAAGATTTTCTGCAATACCTGCGTCACGAGCGCGGGCAGTCGGACAACACGGCGAAGACCTACGCCGCGCTGCTCGGCAAATTCACCGCATGGGCGGCGAAGCAAAAGCTCACTGACTGGCGCGACGTGGAGCTGAAGCATCTGATGGCGTTTCTCGCGCATGAACGCGTGCGGAGCGCGGCCATCGGCCGACCAGCCACACGCGAGGGTGCCGCCCCCAAACCCGCGCGCCGCATGAGCGGCGAGAGCGTGTATCTCGAAATCGCGGCGCTGCGGGCGTTCTACAAATTCGCCGAGAACGAAAAATTCCTGCCGGCGAATCCGGCGGAAAATCTTTCGTTGCCGCGCCGGTGGAAACGTCTGCCCAAGGCGCTGAGCGATGATGAAATCACCAAACTGTTGAAGCCGGAGGAAGCCGCCACACCGGACACGCTGTGCGACCAGGCAATCCTCGAACTGGCCTACGCCTCCGGCCTGCGCTTGAGCGAATTGAAAAACCTGCGGCTGGAGCAGTTACACCTCGATGCGGGCTTCATCAATGTCATCGGCAAGGGCAACAAGGAACGCGTCGTGCCGGTCGGCAAGACGGCGATTGCGGCGCTGAACCGATTCATCGAAGCGGGCCGGCCCAAACTCATCACGCCGAAATCACCGGCGAATGTTTTCCTCACGAAACGCGGCACTCCGTTCGCCTCGGTCACGTTGTGGTTGCGCATCAAGCATCGGGTCCGCCGCGCGGGCATCGAGCACAACATCACGCCGCACATGCTGCGGCACAGTTTCGCGACGCACCTGCTGGAGCACGGCGCGGACTTGCGCGTGATTCAGGAATTGCTCGGCCACGCGAACATCGGCACGACGGAGATTTACACGCATGTCGCCGGCAGCCGGCTGCGGGAAATCCACCGGAAATTTCACCCGCGGGCGTGATTATTCAAAATCGTAGATGACGACTTTCTTGCAGGTGGGCTTGAAGACTTTCTCCACGAATTCGAGATGCTGCGGGTGGGCTTGATACGCCTCCTCGACCGCGCGGCTGGGAAACACCAGGTTCAACGCGACTTGATAAGTCTGATCCACAACCGGACGCGGGCTGGGCGACATCCGACCGACGTGGAATTGCAGCACGCCGGGGATGTCTTTGAGATATTTGTTCGCCCCGGCGATGAGTTCGGCAGCGGCGTTCGGTTGCGCGGGGTCGGTCCAGAAAATGACGATGTGTGAAAGCATGGTGCCGAATTAAAACACCAAGCCACGGAGACACAAAGAAAATTTTATTTCAAAACTTGGTGTCATTGCGGCTTTGTGGTTAAAATTTTACGGATGAACAAAACCGCATTGTTATTCGCCGGTCAAGGCGCGCAGGTCGTCGGCATGGGCAAAGACCTCGCCGAAAAATTTCCGAGCGCGAAAGCGTGGTTCGACCGCGCCAACGCCGCGCTCGGTTACGACCTTGCCAAAATTTGTTTTGAAGGCCCGGAAGCCGACCTGACCAAGACCGAAAACGCCCAGCCGGGAATTTTTCTTGTGAGCTGGATCGCGTTTCAATTGCTCAAGGAACAGGCACCGAATCTGAAATTTGACGCGACGGCGGGACTTTCGCTCGGCGAATTCACGGCGTTGACAGCGGCGGGCGCGCTGAGTTTTGAGGACGGCCTGCGCGTGGTGCGCCAGCGCGGGAAATTCATGCAGGAAGCCTGTGAAGCGACCAAAGGCGGCATGGCCGCGATCATCGGTCTCGACGAAGCGCCGACGCGCGAGGTTTGCGCGGAAGCGGGCGTGGTGCTGGCGAATCTGAATTGCCCTGGCCAGTTGGTCATTTCCGGTGAGGCGGAAAAAATCGTCAAGGCGTGTGAACTCGCCAAAGCCAAAGGCGCGAAACGCGCGTTGCCGCTACCGGTGGCGGGCGCGTATCACTCGCCACTCATGGCCAGCGCGCAACCGAAGCTCGCGGCGGAACTGGTGAAGGTGAATCTGGTTTCGCCCGTAGTGCCGGTGATCTCCAACGTCACGGCGCAGGCGCATGGTGCGGACGTTTCCGCGAAACTCGTCGAGCAGGTCTGCGCGTCGGTGCTGTGGGAGACTTCGATGTGCGCATTGCTGGCGCAGGGTTTTACGCGGTTCATCGAACTCGGGCCAGGCACAGCCTTGAGCGGATTCATGAAGCGCATTGATAAAACAGCCACGATGCTGAACGTCGCGGACGCGGCGAGTTTGGAAGCCACGGTTAAAAGCCTTTGACACTAATTCATGAATTAACGCGAATTCAATCCGTGCAAATTAGTGTAATTCGTGTCTAACATTTCCAAAATTATGAGCCAACTCACCAATCAAATCGCCGTTGTCACTGGGGCCGGTCGTGGAATCGGCCACGCCATCGCGTTGAAATTCGCCAATGAAGGCGCGGATGTCGCCGTGGTGTCGCGCACGCAGAAAAATTCCGAGAAGGTCGCGGCGGAAATCCGCGCGCTCGGCCGCAAGGCGTGGGCGCACGCCGTGGATGTGGCGGATGCCGCCGCCGTGAACGCCGCCGCCGAGAAAATTTTGGCCGAAGCCGGCAAAGTGGACATTCTCGTGAACAACGCCGGCGTGACACGCGACGGTTTGCTGATGCGCATGAGCGATGCGGATTGGGACACGGTGCTCGACACGAATTTGAAAGGCGCTTTTCTCGTCACGAAGGCGTTCAGCCGCGCGATGATCAGGGCGCGCACCGGTCGCATCATCAACATTTCTTCGGTCATCGGTTTGATCGGCAATGCGGGTCAGTGCAATTACGCAGCGAGCAAGGCCGGTCTGATCGGCTTCACGCAGTCGGCAGCGAAGGAGTTGGCAGGCCGCGGCATCACAGTCAACGCCATCGCGCCGGGCTTCATCGAGACGGACATGACGGCGGAGTTGAAGCCGGAAATGAAAGAAGCGCTGCTGAAACAGATTCCGCTCGGCTGCCTCGGCCAGTCCGAGGACATCGCGGGTGCGGCGCTGTATCTCGCCAGCCCGGCGGCGCGCTACGTCACCGGTCAGGTTTTGACGGTGGACGGCGGCATGGTGATGTGAGTGACGCTAATTACGAGCTGTTAAGTCCTTTCTCCAGAGGCGAATCGGGACATGGCAACGAATTAATGATTTTCCGGCAAAATAAAATTCAAATCGAGGCTTGACGGCTGCGGCTGTTGCAAGCTAGAAAGACGGTCAAATTATGTCAGACAAACCTATCGACCAACGTGTAAAAGACATCATCGTGGAACAACTCGGCGTGAAACCCGACCAGGTTGTCCCGGCGGCCAAGTTTATTGAAGACCTCGGCGCGGATTCGCTCGACACCGTCGAGCTGGTCATGGCGCTGGAAGAGGAATTCGGCATCGAAGTGCCGGATGAACAGGCCGAAAAACTCCAGAGCGTCGGCGACGTCATCAAATACGTCGAAGAGGCCCAAAAATAATCAAAAATTGAACCGGCGGGGCAGTTTTGGCTGGACACAGCCCGAACTGCCCCGTTTGATTTTGTCATGGCAAACAATTATTCCGACCGCCGCGTGGTTGTCACCGGCATGGGCTTGGTCACACCGCTGGGGCACGACCTCAACACGTTCTGGCAAAACCTGATCACCAGCCAGTGCGGCATCGACAAAATCACGGCGTTTGACACAACGGCGTTCGACACGAAAATCGCCGGCGAGGTGAAAAACTTCGACCCGACGCCCGCCTTTCCCTCACCCAAGGAAATCCGCCGCACCGACCGCTATTCGCAATTTGCCATCTACGCCGCGTGGAGCGCGCTGAAAGATTCCGGCCTCGATCTCGCCAAAGAAAATTGCGACGAAATCGGCGCGATGATCGGTTCCGGCATCGGCGGGCTTGCCACGACGACCGATCAGCACAACGTCCTGCTCCAACGCGGGCCGGGCCGCATGTCGCCGTTCACCATTCCGATGCTCATCGGCAACATGGCGTCCGGCCTCATCTCGATGTATTTCAATCTGCGCGGGCCAAACTTCGCGACCTGCTCCGCCTGCGCCACCGCCAACCACGCCATCGGCGAGGCTTGGCGCACCATCAAGGCTGGCGACGCGCAAGTGATGTTCGCCGGCGGTTCCGAAGCCGCCATCATCCCCATCGGCATCGGCGGCTTTTGCGCGATGCGCGCGATGAGCACACGCAACGACGATCCCAAAAAGGCTTCGCGTCCGTTTGACAAAGACCGCGACGGTTTCGTGATGGGCGAAGGCGCGGGCGTTTTGGTTTTGGAAGAATTGGAACACGCCAAGAAACGCGGCGCGCAAATTTATTGCGAAATCGCCGGCTATGGCAACACCGCCGACGCGCACCACCTCACCGCGCCGTCACCCGGCGGCGAAGGCGCGGCGCGCTGCATGAAAATGGCCCTCCGCACCGGCGGTCTGAATCTCACGGACATCTCCTACGTCAACGCCCACGGCACCTCCACGCCGCAGGGCGACATCTGCGAAACGCAGGCCATCAAATCTGTTTTTGGCGACCACGCCCGCAAGCTCGTCGTCAGTTCCACCAAAGGCGCGACCGGCCACATGCTCGGCGCCGCCGGCGCGGTGGAAATGGCCGCGTGCGCGCTGGCCATCAAGCACGGCATCGTGCCGCCGACCATCAACTACACCACGCCCGACCCGGAATGTGATCTGGATTATGTGCCGAACACCGCGCGCCAGATGCCGGTGAACGCCATCGTCAACAACTCCTTCGGCTTCGGCGGCCACAACTCGACCATCGCGGCGAAGAAGTTCAACGGTTAACAAATGAATAAAATACCAGCCATCTTGAAAAAGATTTGGAAAGGCTGGTGTTATTTGTGTGGCGGTCTTGGAATCATTTTCGTAATTGCGTTTGCTCTTTTGGCTTCAAAGCAATCCGCAAAAGATGAAACTTTCACCAAGGAAAATCTGATTCCGCTGGCGAGTTTTGTTGAAAAATTCCGAGATTCAAAAGGACATTTGCCGAGTGAGGTCGAATTTAATAGTTGGGCGGAAACAAATTTTGAAAACAAAGCTGTTTGGTATTACACAAATAAACCAAATTTCATGCGGACTTGGGGGATATCTGGAAAAGATTTTATAGTTGGCGCTTGGCGTGGTGAATGGATTCAATATTTCAGCTCTTGGGACAAGAAATCTTTTTCGGAATAAATCTCAACGAATTTCCTTTCGCTCATCGAAAATAAACGCAAAGGAAAAATTCTCACGCCGAATCAGATTCAAGAATTCATCCGCGAATTCATCGCCGGGAAAATTCCCGATTACCAGATGGCCGCGCTACTCATGGCCATTTATTTTCGCGGTGTCAACACCGCCGAAACCACCGCGCTCACATTCGTTGGCTACCTAAATCATTGGCTGACCGGCGTCTCGTTCGCGCCCGCTGTCAGCGACAGGAAAATTTCCTCAAGGTGTCCGGTCGAGCGGCTTTGCTGCCGCAGTTCGTCGCGGGTGCCGACGGCAATCAGCTTGCCGGCATTGATGATGCCGATGCGGTCGGCCATTTCCTCGGCGATGCTCAATTGGTGCGTGGAGACCATCACCGTCATGCCGGCGAGCGAACGCTCCTTCAAGACATCCTTCACAATGCGGGAATGCTGCGGGTCAAGGCCGACCATCGGTTCATCAATCACGAAAACCTCCGGGTCGTGCAGCAGCGCGGAGACGATGGCGACGCGCTGGCGGGTGCCGTGCGACAGCCCTTCGAGCGCGCGGTCGGCAAAGTCGGCGAGGTGAAAACGAGCGACCAGCTCCCAGGCGTTTTTCTCAAGCCGCGCGGCATCGAGCCGGAACAACTGGCCGGTGAAGCGGAAAAATTCCCACGCGGTCAGCTTGTCATAGAGGAACGGAAAATCGGGGACATAAGCCAGCCGCCGCCGGGCTTCCAGCGGCTGGGTCTGGATGTCGAACCCGCAGATGCGCGCCGCGCCGGCGGTGGGCTTCATCAGCCCGGCGAGCAGCTTGATGGCCGTCGTCTTGCCGGCGGCGTTGGGGCCGAGCATCGCAAAAAATTCGCCGCGTGCGATCTTCAGCGAGACGTCGTTGACTGCGGTGAGATCGCCGAATTTTTTCACGAGATGATCGAGTTCAATCATGGCTTGCTCCATTCATCGATGCGGGCGCTGAGGTTGCCGGGCAGCTGGACATTCAGGATTTCGCCGAGCGTGCTGACATCCACGGACACGGTGCTGCCCAGCGCGGCAGCCTCGAGCCGGTAAACCGGCACGGCCTCGGAACCGATGCGGACGCGGGTGCGACAGGCGGTCCACTGGATGTTTTGCGCGGCGGCGGCGGGCGTGAGTTGAGGGAACTGGATTCCACCCAGCAAGGTATCGCCCGCATCGCCGAGAAGGACGCGGATGACCGTGGCCGGGTTTTGCAGGTCGGCAAAGGTGAAATCGTGTTCAATGACCGCGCCTTCGTTGGAAATTTTCACATGCACGGTTCCATTGGTGGCGAGCGAATGGATGTCCACGGTCACCAAACGCAGGACGATTTTCAGATTGAATTCCCGCCACTCGCGAAGGTTGTTGAATTTGATCTGCCCGTTAAATTTCAGCCGGTTGGTAAAATCACCGAACGAGACATTGCCGGACAAATGCACCTGATAACCGGCGCGGGCAACCAGTTCTGCCGGTGGCACCTTGTCTTCATCCAGGCCCGCCATCTGCTGGCCGACACCGGTCGAAAATTCGCAATAACCCATGCGGGTGCGGCCTTGATAGACGCTCAGGGAAGATTCGTCGGGCGCGGTCAGGATTTTTTTCCAGACCAGTTCAAAAGGCACGGGCGTGTCGTTGGTGCGCGCGCCGAATTCCGCGCGCCAGAGCAGGACGTTCATCGTCACCCAGAACGCGGCAATGGCAAGAAAGGTCAGGCGCGCCGTCATGAAGATCAAGGCACCGGCAAATTCAAGCTCTGGCCGACATGCAATTTTTTCGGGCTAATGCCGGGATTGGCCGCCTCCAAGGCCGCGAGGCTGACACCATGCTTGCGGGCGATGCCCGCCAGCGTATCGCCGGCGGCAACGGTGCAAGTGCGTGCCGCCGGCTTGATGGCAGGCTTGGTCGTCGGCGGGGCGGACTTCGGCGGATTGGCGGGCGCGGCGGAAATATCATCCGGCGTGGGACTGCCACCAGACGCGGGATTGGCGGGTGCGACGACCGGAGAATTTTTAGGCGCGGCCTGTTGCGCGGCGTAATATGCCCGCCATTTGCCGACTTCATCCTGAAGCTGGCGGTTTTTTTCGGCCAGATCTTCCAGTTGTCTTTGCGCAGCCGGCGCGCTGGGCAACGGCAGCACGTCGGCGGCGAGCTGTTGTTTGCAGCTGTAAATGCGCTGGCGGATGACCTCGGCATTGTCGGCCTTGGGATTCAGTCGGAGAAATTGCTGATAATGAAAAATCGCGGCGGCAGGATCGGATTCCTTGGTGTCGAAGAGGCACGCCAGCTGAAAGTGTGCGGCGGCGGAGCGCGGATTGGCTTCCAGCGCCTCGTTGAAGGCCTCGACCGCACCGGCATAATCCATCGCATTCACACGACCTTTGCCGAGGACAAAGTGCGGTTCCTTTTCCTCGTCCAGCGGGCTGGAATCACCGGGCACACAGCCGTTGGCGGCAACCAGCAACAGGGCAAACCACACACCAGAACCGAATCTTCTCAAAATCGACATGACGGGAAACTAAACGAACTTGGGAAGCCGTGCAATCGCGGGCTGCTAAATCGTCAAAGGCGTGGCAAGACGGTCACAGATTTTCGCCACCGAGAATCAATATTGATGGGCGTAGGCCAGACGGTTGGTGTCACTGATGCACCACAAATTGAGCGGCGCCGTGGCGGTCGGGCATTTAAAGTAGCGAGCGCTGCCGTCTGTGAACGCGTGGTTTGAACCACCAGATCCCTCTGATCCAGAAGTTGTGCTGACTATTCCGCTACCGCCATGCCGGCTTTGCTCAAGCACTTGATCAATGTCGTTCCCATTTCGCTCCAATAAATCCATATAGTAATCTCTGGCGGAAGTGAACTTTTCACCCAAAATGACCGTATCGCTCGGATATATGACGGCATTTTCCTTCAAGCCGTTGGGAGAAAGGCCGGACATGTAAGTATTAAAATCGGCCGCACTCAACGTATCACTATAATAATCATTCCAGCCATTGATGATATAACTGCGCGCGGCGGCGTCGGCCACGTTGTTGGTAGCAGTGCCCGTCAGGGGAATCTGTCCGTTGGCTCCGTCGGTCGGGCATAAAAGCACGTTTGTATTCTTGCCGTAATTGTCATAGAACATGTTGGGCCACCGAGTGGCGCTGGAGCGCGGCGGATAAATACCCTGATTATCGCCCACATACATCTGCGCGGAGATTCCCAACTGCCGGAGATTGTTCAAACACGAAATCCGCCGCGCGGTCTCTTTGGCATGACTCAACGCCGGCAGGAGCATGGCCGCCAGAATCGCAATGATGGCGATGACCACCAAGAGTTCGATTAGCGTGAAAGCGCTGCCGCCGCGAAAAGTATTTTCACGTTTTTCGGCGAACCCGTTTTTAACAATTTTCATAACCTAAGCTTGCGTCGCGGCGTCTGGATAGAGAGTTCGACGCGGCTCATGCCGACGGCGTTACAACAATTATCATGAAAAGAAACTGGATTCTCGTCACTGTCGCTGTCGTTCTGGCCGTGATTTATGTCGTTTTTTTCACCGATTGGTTCAAGCCCAAGACCCTCCAGATTTTTCACACCAGCCGGACGGTTCATACCCGCAGAAACCACGGCACGACGGAAAGAGTGATGATTTTCGGGCTAAACCGCCTGCTGCCATTGAAGGAAATCAAAGTGGTGCAGTTGGCCGCCTATCAGACCAACCAAAACACCTTGCCGCTCTGGCACCTCATTTCCGACTCCAATTCCGTGCCGGTGAAAGCTTTTGTCTACGGCCTGCCCATCCGGGGACTCAAGCCGGAAGTGCCCGGGGTTCACCCGCAGCCTCTGGCCAAAGACACCACCTACCGTCTCTTTGTGGTGTCTGGAGACGTTAAGGGTGAACACGACTTTGAACTCAAATAAGCCATTTGTGGCCAATTCAATTACTTCTGATAGCTATGGAATTTGGGCGCTTGCGCTTATTGAAGTTCTTCATGTAGAATATAAAACCTGTTGGTCGTGGCCGTAAATTTGTTTTTTTATAGGAAACAAATCTTGCAATTCACGCCAGCGAAGCGCTGAAACATATTAATCAGCACAAGAAAATTGCCCACGTGGCGGAATTGGCAGACGCGCTAGATTCAGGTTCTAGTGAGTAAAATCATACAGGTTCAAGTCCTGTCGTGGGCACCATCTTGAAATTGGTTCGAAAGTTTATTTTTCCCGCATAAAAGCCATTAAATTAGATAGTTTCCGCGTTGTGGGGCTAAGTTCCAACTGCGGTCAGCTTCGGTCAACTTTTCTCGTTTTTAGGGCATTAAAGAGCACTCGGCAATTTTCCACAATTTCTATTGTTATTCGGGAATTTGACTCCGGCATTAAAATTCAACATCGCAGCATTTGTTATCCAGTGACGTAATTATTCGGCGTACTTGCGTTGATTGTAATTTTTCGGCCTGACGTACCAAGAATCCCGGTAAATAATTCGCGTTAATTACATTTACATGGAAATTGCCACGGTCGGATTTTTTGACATACCAGCCGGGCAAAACCACCAGTGGAAAGACTTCCACCGGATCGCCGGTTTCATCGCAGATAATCAGACAGCCATGCCGTGTTACGCTTAGCTTGTTTTATCGGCTTGGTTTTGCTCCAAAAAATCCTGCAAAGGTGAAAACCCCGGCACCCGAAAATGCTGCCAGTATAGATGCAGCCAAAAGGTGGTTCATAAGCGTGTCTGTCGCATTTTCTGGCGGATGGTCAATGAATATCCCGGCAGACGTAAAAGTTTTTTTGGCTGCAGAGACTTCTCAGCGTTTGCGCTGGTAACGATCAAAAGAAATTCCCAAGAGTAAAACTAATGGCGGCGCGAATGTCGCAAGCAATACTGAAACGATGCCTAGATCAAATTTCATGCTCTCGTATCAAATCTCTCTGAAAGTAGAAAATCTCGATACGCTAGATTTATCTATGCTTTTCTGTATGGGTTCCGTAAATTGTTTACTAATATAGCTATGATGGATTTGATTGGCTTTGGAACGGTCGCAAGATGGCTGATAAAGTAATGTGCTTTATTTTACCGTGCCCCTGACTTTTGGTTGAACTGCCAATCGTCGGTTCGGAAGGGTGCCGCTGGCAGCCCTTCGCGATTGAAAAGATTCACTTCAGGATTGTCCGCCCAGCCATAACGGACGGCCACCGGTTGCGTGACATGCTCGTTCCAAACAATGACCGATTCTCCATCGATACGGGCCTGAGCCCAGACGAATTTTCGATCGGTGCCAGCCACGGCAAAACCGATAGGCGCGACGGATTCATGGGCAAGGCGTGAGATCAATCCGCCGCCGCAGTTTGTGAACGTCAGGCGAACCTTGTCGCCCTCCACCTGCATCCGCTTGAATGTTGGGCCGGAACAAACGAGTTTCTCGCCATAGACCGCTTGCCGGGCCACCAGCGCGAGACGCTGACCGACGTCCAGTTTGTTGTGCGGATGGATGTCCACCTCGCCGACGTCGATGGCGACAGCCTGTCCGGTGGCGGGCAGCGCCAACGCCATCGATTGGGCCTCGCGCAGACCCGCCCACAGGCTTTCGCCGGGCTGTGCGACCCGGGCATTGACGTTCGGCAGTTGCACGAACAGGAACGGGAAGTTGCCTTGGTTCCAGCGCGTGCGCCAGTCGCAGATCAATGCGGGAAAAATTTTCCGATAGGCCAGCGGATTGTCGGCATTGGCTTCGCCTTGATACCAGATGACACCCTTGATGCCGAATGGAACCAGCGGGGACAACATGCCATTGCTCAGCAATGTCGGTGCATGGCGATTCGGAAGGGGTGGCATGGCCGGATGCGGTCTTGATGGCTGCGGGCGCGCAGGTTCCGGCTGTCCCTTGGCCTTCGCCAGTCGAACCGCCTCATTCCAGCGCCGCAACGCCTCTTGATAGGTGGGATTCACCTCCTTCCGCCACAGTTCGTCTTCCTGCTGCCACCGCGGCAGGACTTCCTGCTCATATTTCACCAGTCGGTCGGCTAGACTGGTTTTGCTCTTTTCAAACTCGTCGACTATTGGTCGAGTAGCTGGTTCGTTCCGCAATCCTGAAAGACTTGTCCAGGCTTCTGCCGAGGTGCCGCCCAACGCGGTTTCAACGAGGCCTACGGCCACGCCCAGTTGCTGATGCAGGTCGCGTCCGAAGAAGTAACCTACCGCAGAAAAGTTCGAGGCCGAGACCGGCGTGCATACCATCCAATGTCCTTTGCAATCAGCCTGCGGCTCAAATGCCATCTTCGCTTCCACCATGAACAGCCGGATGCCCGGATGATTCGCCTTGGGAATCTCAGTCACCATATGCTGCTCACCGGCCAGCGGGAAGCCCATGTTCGACTGCCCTGCACAGATCCACACGTCCCCCACCAACACATCGGTGAAGTGAACCGTGTTTTTGCCCGACACGGTCAATTCAATCGGCTGTCCGGTTCCGGTCAGCGGATTGAGCTTGATCATCCATTTTCCGTCGGCACCGGCGATGGCTTTTCCCTGTGCGGCACCGGCGATGACTGTCACCGTCTCACCCGGATCCGCCCAGCCCCAAACCGGAACTGAAAAGTTTCGCTGCAAGACCATATGGTCACCAAAGATCGCCGGCAGTCGCACATCAGCCCGGGCCACTACGCAGGCGAGAACAATGGCTGCGGAGACGAATGAGCGTTGCGAACGCAAAAAGGTTCTTACGCAATAGAAAGAGGTGTCCTTCATAATTTGTTCTCTCAAACTTCTAGCAAAGCCATTGTTACTTGTCGTAATTTCGGGGGCTATGGAGGAATATAAAAAAATGCGATGGGTTGTCTCTCTGCCGGAATGAAAATGGTTGTCCGACATGGATTCGAACCATGACTAAAGCCTCCAAAGGGCTCTGTGCTACCATTACACCATCGGACAAGCCCGCAGAAACTAAACTTTTCGCGCCCGCCAAGCAAAGCGAAAATAAGATTTAACTTGGTTGTCCCAGCGAAAGAAGGTTTGCCCGCTGCCGGGCTTGATGTCAAAATTACCTTTCTTGATGAGCACTGTTGTCAACACTGATTTGCCCGATTCCACAGGAACCCATACCTCTGGGACGGCGGATTTTTCCCAGCCCGTCGTCCGCCCGAAAAAGGGCGCGTTGAATCTTTTCAAGGAAGTCCTGCAACACGGCGGCCCCGGCTATCTGCAATTCGCCATCACGAACATCTGCAACGCCGACTGCGGCTTCTGCGGCTTCGCGCGTTCGCAATTTGATCCAAAAGCCCGGCGCAGCGTCACGCTCGACGAGGCAAAGCGCGTCATTGACGTTGCGCTGAAAAATCACATCGGCTACCTACTCTTTGTCGGCGGCGAGCCGATGGTGCACCGCGACCTCCGCGCGATGACGCGCTACGCGGCGGAACGCGGCATCCACCCGATGATTTGCACGAATGGCGGCTTGTGGAACGACCAGAACATGCGTGACCTCGCCAGCGACGGGCTGACCAGCGTGATCATGTCCATTGACGCGCACAACGTGGCGAAGCACGAAAAGAACCGCGGCCTGCCGGACGTCTGCAAAAAAATCAAGAAGGCGAACGAGTTTTTCCAAAGCGTCGGCATCCAGACGACGGCGAGCATCACGGCGAGCCGGTTGATCGAGGACTACGAGAAGCTGCCGGAATTTCTGGAGACGCTCGGCTTCAAGAGCTGCACCTTCAGCTATCCGCTGACCTCGCTGGCGAGCAGTTATCTGAGTTTCAGCGACAGCGGGCTGGTGAATTTCAACAAGGAGGAACTGCTTCAACTGTTTGAAAAAATCAAGCAGATGAAAAAGAATAGCGGTTTTCCCGTCGTCAACCCGGCGGAATCGCTCGACGAAATGCAGCGCCACCTGCGCGGCGAAAAGGAAAAGTTCGGCTGCCTTGGCGGGCACAAGTATTTTTACCTCGACTGGAATCTCGACCTCTTCCGCTGCCACGCCTGGCACGAGCCGATGTGCAAGGTCTGGGACTGGGACGATTCCAAGCTCATCCGCGACGGCTGCACCAAGTGTATGATTGATTGCTACCGCGACCCCAGCGTGCTGCAATTCGTCGCCATCAGCGCGAGCGACGCTTACAACAATTTGAAGCAGGGTAAAATTTCCGCCGCCGCGAAAAACATCTTTGATTCGCGCAATCTGACATCGCTCAAGGCCGTGTGGGAAGATCGCAAGTGGATTGGTGGCGTGTAGTAAAATCCCTCTTGTCATCCAAGGTTTTCCTGCTATTCTAGCCGACCAATTTTATGAAGACGGACATTCATCCGAAATATGTGGACGCCGAGATCCGTTGCGCCTGTGGCAACGTGATTAAGACCCGTTCCACCAAGCAGACCATCATCATCGGCATTTGCAACGTGTGCCATCCGTTCTACACGGGCCAGCAGAAGTTTGTGGATACCGCCGGTCGCGTGGACAAATTCCAGCAGCGTGCCGCCAAGACGGCTGCCGCCGCCGAGGCCTTTGCCACGAAGAAAAAGAAAAAAGCCTAGCTTTCGCACCCAAGCCGCCCGCAACACCGGTTCACTCCGGCGCTGCGGGCGGTTTGTTTTTTTACCGAACGCAAAGAAATGGACCTGCGCCCGCACATCGAAAAATTCCGCCAGCGCTTTGCCGAGGTTGAATCCTTGCTGAGCGCGCCGGAGACTTTTGCCCAGCCGCAGCGCGCGCAGGAGCTCGGCCGGGAATACGCGCGGCTCAAGGAACTCGTTGCCACCGGCAATGCCTATCTCAAGATCGCCGATGAACTCGTCGGCAATCGCGAGCTGTTGCAAGCCGGCGATGACGAAATGGCCACGCTGGCCAAGGAAGAAATCGCCCGGCTCGAACCCGAAGAACAAAAGCTCGCCAAACAAGTTCAGTTCGGCCTTGTGCCGCCGGATCCGACGGATTCGCGCAACACTATCATCGAAATCCGCGCCGGCGCCGGCGGCAACGAATCCGCGCTGTTCGCGGCGGATCTGTATCGCATGTATTCGCGGTATTGCGAAGCGCGAGGTTGGAAGGCCGAGACGCTGGATTCCAATTCTTCCGACCTCGGCGGCTTTAAGGAAATCATTTTTGAAGTCACCGGACAGGATGTTTTCAAGCGGCTGAAATACGAGAGCGGCGTTCACCGCGTCCAGCGTGTGCCCGCGACCGAGGCGCAGGGACGGATTCACACCAGCACCTGCACCGTCGCCGTGATGCCCGAAGCCGAGGAAGTGGACATCGAAATCAAGCCCGATGAAGTGGAAATCAACGTCTGCCGCGCTTCCGGCAAGGGCGGTCAGGGTGTGAACACGACGGATTCCGCCGTGCAAATCATCCACAAGCCCACCGGCATGATTGTGCGTTGTGCCGACGAGCGTTCGCAGATCAAAAACCGCGCCAAGGCGATGACCGTCCTGCGCTCGCGGTTGCTCGACATCAAGATCGCCGAGGAAAATGCCAAGTATGCCGCATTCCGCAAAGACCAGGTGGGCACCGGCGAACGCAGCGAAAAAATCCGCACCTACAATTTTCCGCAGAACCGCGTCACCGACCACCGCATCGAACTGACGCTTTACAATCTTTCCGTTTTCATCGACGGCGACCTTGACCCGATGCTCAACCCGCTGATGAATCACGATATGGAAACCAAATTGGCAGCATTACAGACATGAGCCTCCCCACCCACATCAAAGGACTGATTTTCGACTGCGACGGCACGCTGGCTGACACCATGCCGCTGCACTGGCACGCGTGGCAGATGATTACGCAGCGGCACAACCTGCATTTTCCCGAGGACCGTTTCTATTCGCTCGGCGGCGTGCCGTCGCGCGACATCTTGAAGATGCTTGCGGCGGAGCAAGGCCGGTCGCTCGACCACATCGCCGTGGCGCACGAAAAGGAAAACGCCTATCTGCCGTTGATGTCGCAGGTCGGACCGATTCACGAAGTCGTGGAAATCGCGAAAGCGAATTTTGGAAAGATTCCGCTGGCCGTCGCCTCCGGTGGCACGCAGCCCATCATCTGCGACGTGCTGGAGCACTTGAAAATCCGTCATCTCTTTGCAGCCGTGGTCACAAGCGAAATGGTGAAGAACCAAAAACCCGCACCGGATATTTTTCTCGAAGCCGCGCGCCGCATCGGCGTGGAGCCGCAATTCTGCCGCGCCTACGAGGACACGGATTTGGGTTTGCAGGCCATCCGCTCCGCCGGCATGGACGCCGTGGACGTGCGCCAGCTGCGCAGTTGATATCGCCAGTTGCGCGCGACTGGTTTGCGGCTTAATTTCGGCGCGTGGCCGATATTACCAACCAGCTTAAATCATCACCGTTGCTCCTCTTGCTGCGGGTGAATGCCGTCCATAGCTGGCGGCGTTTGCTGGATGTCCGCAAACAATCGCGGCTGCTCACGGGCATCATCGGGACTTTTATCGCCGGCTATCTCGTGCTGGCGTTCGAGTTGTTTTATCACGGGATGAAGTTCATCGCCAAATTTCCGGGCCTTGGCGCGGTGCTGACGGAACGCCTGCTTTACACGCTCTTCGCCTTCCTGTTCGCGTTGCTGCTGTTGAGCAATCTCATCATCGCCTACACCAACCTTTTTCGGAACCGGGAGACCGCGTTTCTTCTTTCCCTGCCGGTCACCAACGAAACCATCTTTCGCTGGAAATTCATCGAGTCTCAGATTCTGGCGTCGTGGGCGTTTTTATTTTTGATCGCGCCGTTGCTCGTCGCCTTTGGTCTGGTGCGCGGCGTGCCGTGGCATTTTTATCCGCTGACGGTGCTGCTTATCGGACTGTTCATCATTTTGCCGGGCGTGTTCGGTGCGGCGCTGGCCATCGGCATCGGTCGGCATCTCGACCGGAAAAGTTTTCAAATTCTCCTGCTGCTGCTGGCGCTGACGTTGCTGGCGTTCGTCGCCTTCTGGTGGAAAGCCAACCCCGTGGATGACGACCTGCTCAACCAGCGCACGCTGGAGGCGCTGGACCGGCTGCTCGCGAAAACGCGCTTCACGATGTTCCCGTTTCTGCCGAGCTACTGGCTTTCTTCATTCGCGCTGCAATGGGCCGAAGGCATCACGCGCAGCGCCATTTTCTTTGCGGCGGTGCTGTTGAGCAACACGCTGTTTTTCGGGAGCATCGCGTTCACGCAGTTTGGCCGGCTTTTTTACGATACCGCCTCCGCCGTGCAAAGCCGATCCGGAGGCGGCTTCAAATTAAATCTTTTCCGAGCGACCCATCACGGTTCTGGCACGCCCGGCTTGTTGGAAAAAATGGTCGAAAAAATTCCAGGGTTGCCGCCCGACACCCGCGCCATGGTGGTGAAAGATGTGCGGATGTTCTGGCGCGATACCACGCAATGGGGCCAGTCTGTGATGTTTTTCGGCCTGCTTGGCGCCTACATCATCAACCTCCGTAACTTCACGCACCAGCTTACCAGTCCGTTCTGGATTCATGCCGTCGCGTTTTTAAACCTTGGCGCGTGCGCGTTCAACCTTGCGTCCGTCACCACGCGATTTGTGTTCCCGCAATTTTCGCTGGAAGGCCGACGGCTGTGGATTGTCGGCATGTCGCCGATGGGGCTGGAGCGCGTCGTCCAGACCAAATACTGGCTGGCGAGCGCCTCGTCGCTGGCCGTCACGCTCGGACTGATCACGCTTTCCTGCTGGCTGCTGCGGATGTCCGGCGGCGATGTCATATATTTTGGTGCCGTGGTCACGGTGATGACCTTCACGCTTAACGGTCTTGCCACCGGTCTCGGCGTGCTGTATCCGAACGTCAAGGAAACCAACCCGAACAAAATCGTCAGCGGTTTCGGCGGGACGCTGTGTTTCGTGCTGAGTTCGGTTTACATCATCGCCTCGCTCGCATTGCTGGTGCTGGGCGGTAATGGCTACCACGCGCATACAGGCTGGGCCATCGTCAGCGTCGTTGGTTTCGCGGGGCTGTCCTTCGTGATGGGCTGGCTGCCGATGAAATGGGGCCTGAAGCAGTTGAAAACGTTTGAAGCCTGAGAGCGGTTACGCTCTTCACGCGGACGCCAGAACTTTTTCCAAGGCGGCAAATAATTTTACGCCGGTTGCAAAATGCTGCTGCGCGTATGCGGACACCAAGTTAAATCCCTCGCCGTAGGCAGGGCCGTTCGCTACACAGAAATCCGTTGCACAATCCGCGATTTGCTTCCGCGCCGCACGCAAGGTGGTCGCGCGCGCGCCGTCCGCCTCAAATTTCCAGCCGACGATTTTGGTTCGTGGAAACCAGCCGCGTAGCTCGGCGATGATTTTGGGCGTCGGCACCAGTTCGGCCAGCAATGCGCCCTGCCGCGTGGATATTTTTTTGGACGGCTTGAGAGCGGAGAATTCGCCAGTCTGGTTTTCACAGAAAATCTGGCCGAAGGTAAAATCACTCACCGCCGCCGCGTGAAAAATGGCATCCACCTTTTTTCCGCGAAACGATTTCAGCTTCGCCCGCAAATCCGCCGTGGTGGAAAAGGTTTTCACCGCCTGCGCCCGGCGGTCACCGGCATAAGTCGCCCCTTCGCCGATGAGCAGCGTGACGTGATGGCCGCGCGCGGCGAGGAAATTGGCGAGTTCCGTGCCCAGCCGGCCCGTGGAAAAATTCGTGAGCCGGCGCACGTTGTCCAGCGGTTCAAAGGTCGGACCGGCAGTGACGATACAGTTCATGTTCAATAATGGCCAGCGATGCTGGAGCACGGTCGGGTCGTCAAAAGCAATCTAGGTCAATCATGTTTCATGTGCGGGTTGTTCATCAACCACATCAGGCCGATCATCACCGTCACCGCCAGAATGACCAAAAAGACCGATAAATTTCTCAGGTTTTTTTGATGGCTTGAAAGTTTTGGTTTTTGCCTCTTGCGCACACGGCAGCTTATTGGCGAAACCGTCGGCCACCAAGTTGAAAATCATATCAGCCAGCGGGTGAGCAGCGGGGCGAGCGCCAGTGCCGGCAGATAGTTGGCGGCCTCCACCCGGCGGACTTGCAGGATGAGCAGCGTGATGATGCACAAAATCAAACCGGCGGCGACGTTGACAGAATGCACCAATGCGGGAGTCGTCAAAATGCCGCCCAAACCATGACCGGCAAACCACGTCAATCCGGTCAGGAACAGGCCGACCGGCATGGCCGCCAAAGCCACCGGCCAACGGAAGGATTTCACGAAGCTGGTCATGGCCAGGCCGTCCATCATGCCCTTGATGGCGAGCGGGAAAAAACAACCGTCCAAGCCGTCCGTCACGGCACCGATGATGCCCATGGGCGCGGCGCAAAACAAAATGGTCGCCGCCCAAAAACCGTCCGTGGTTCCGGCGGTGGGATTTTTCTCCGCACGTGTCAGCAGTTCGGCGGCCCGGCGGCCCAGGCGGTTGGAGATTTTTTGGAGGCCGAGCATTTTTCCGAGCAGGCTGCCGAAAGCCAGCGCCAGCACCGCGATGAAAATCTGTTTCACCATCGCGGTAAAATTGCCATTGATATTCAACCAGACGAGTTGGAGGCCGCAGAATGCCGTGAACGCGCCGAGCGCGGACTGGCAGCTTTTTTGTGTGCGCAACGTCAGCGGCTCGCGGCGGGCAAGGCCGAAGAGCGCACCGAGCAGGATGCCGAGGGCGTTGAGAAAGGCACCGGTCATCCGCCGATTGTGCCGCGCTCACGGGTTGATGAAAACGAAGAAAAGCAATTTCCACCCGCGTCTGGCGGGCAGCGTTATCTGCGAAGGCTTCAATAAAATTGACTTTAATCGCCCTCACTCCATAAGCTTCTCGTATGAGCACCACCCGCCGCAGTTTTCTTCAACGCGCCGCCCTCCTGCCTTTTGTTGCAGCGACCGGCGTTGCCACTTCCAGCGTATCCGCCGCGTTCGCGCCCATCCGCCATGTGGGCGGGCCGCGTTTGAAGCCGGCGCTCAACGCTTATACATTTCTGGATATGCTCATGGCGAATGCGAAGGACGCGAGCAAGGGGATTGATCTGTTCGGCGTCTGTGACTTTGCGGCGAAGCAGAATTTTGATGCGGTGGATCTCACGGGCTATTTTTTCCCCGGTTATCCCAAAGTGCCGGCGGACAGCTATGTCAACCGCATCAAACGCTACACGCACGACCTCGGCCTGAACATCAGCGGCACGGGCGTGCGCAACGATTTCACCACGGCCGACAAGGCGGTGCGCGCTGCGGGCGTGCAGCTGATCAAGGATTGGATCGAAGTCGCGGCGCGGCTGGGGGCGCCGACGGTGCGGGCTTTTGCGGATTCCCAGCCGCCGTTCAAGACCTGGCAGGAAGCTTCCGGCAATGCCAGTCACGACACGGTCGAGGCTTGGATGGCCGATGATTTGCGCGAATGCGCGGAGCACGGGGAAAAATTTGGCGTGATCGTGGCGGTGCAGAACCACGGCGATTTCATCAGCACCGGCGCGGAACATCTGAGCCTGCTTAAGCGCGTGAATCATGAATGGTGCTGCGCGCTTGTGGACACGGGCAAATACATGACGGACGATCCGTATGCGGACATCGCGCTGATGGTGCCGTATGCGGTGAACTGGCAGATCAAGGAAACAGTTCACAGCCGCACTGACTCGCCGCGCACCGACTACAAGAAGCTTGTCAAAATCATTCACGACGGCGGGTATCGCGGCTTTCTGCCCATCGAGACGCTGGCGATGGGGCGGAAGAATTATGATTCCTTCATTGAAGCCGGCAAGGTGCTTGCGGAACTGCGCGAGGCGATTGCGGCAGTATCATGAGGTGACAGATTGAAGTTCTTTCGCTCACTCGTTGTCGTCTTGCTGCTGGGTTGCCTGCTCAAGCAGGCACAAGGCGCTGATTTCGGCAACAGCGCAAAGCAGACTGAATTTACAGATGAAAACGGGCGAAAGTATCTGCTCGTGCCGCCGATTCCCCGGGTCGCTCCGGTTCCGATAAAACCCACCGATGGCTGTCTGTTGAAATGGGATTTTGCGGCTCCAGATTTCAAACTGCTGGACAACGGCCACATGGCCGGGAATGGTTATAAAAGTGTCCCCAGTTCATGGTCCCAGTTGTTGCCTTACGCCAAGGAAGAGGGCCAAAGTCTGACCCCGGTTCCGCGATATTCCCTAGTGCCCTCCGGTCTGCCCGGCGGTGGCAATGCGCTGCAATATGTGTTGGGCCCGCAAGAACGAACCGATCCCAAGGCCCGAACCGAACACTATCTGACGATTGAAAACTTCGATAAAAGCTATGTGTCCGATTTCAGCTTGAAACTCCATCCGGGATTTACCCCGATTGATCTGAAGCGGCCGGACGGAGGTAGTGCCTGGTGTTGTTTGCGGCAATGGCATCAGGGAGTCTCGATCCCGCCACCCATGGCGTTGTGGGTAAAACAAGGCACCCGGGATGTGATTACAGCCAGTTTTAGTTGGGGAACTTACAAAGGTGGAAAAAGTGCTATAACCTCTGGTGCCCGCTCCAGCGAGAAGAAGATTCAATTGGGACAGTGGTATCATTTTCGCTTTGAATGGCGCATCGCCCCGGGCACAGATCGGAGTTATTGCAAGGTTTGGATGAGCGACCAGCGCAAAGGTGATCAATTGACCGCCGAAGATTTGTGGTGCAACTATCACGGCCCCATCGGCTATGTTAACTCGGATGGCAAACCGAGCTGGGATGGCCATCCCATCCGAGAACAAGAAGGGCTTTATCAAAATTCACATCTCGCCTCCGACGCATTCCACGCGGTGATTTACGACAACGTCGGTATCTATTTGCGGAATTGAAAACAGTAACGAACTTTGCATAAATCGACATCCATCTGAAACCAAAATGTATCCTACAAAACTTTCATTACTGGCCGTCGTTCTAATGGGCGCGGCGCTTGGCGGCTTTGGCGAAGCTATGTTAGCCCAAGGCGAGGTGATTGCCTTTCCGGCTCCCAACGGGGTTGAAGCGTCGCCCGATTATCAGGTGCAGGCAGGTGGGAAAAATATTTTTGTCCACAAGACGCCGGTGCTTTCCTTCGCCGCCTTTGAATTTCGAGGTGAAGCGGAGTTGATCCTGACCGTTAACCGGCCGATCAAAAATCCGGTCATCCGGCCGCTGGCGCTGGGGATCAAGCCCACGGTGGAGGGAAATACGTTGCGTTTCCGTGTCAGTCATCCCTGCCATCTGGTCGTGGAAGTGGATGACGACCTGCGCCGTCCGCTCTTTTTGTTTGCCGACGGGCTCGAGGACAACACTCCCAAGCCGGGTGATCCCAATGTCCGCTTCTTTGAAGGTGGCAAGGTTCATGAGGCCGGCACCATCCAATTGAAGGATCATGAGACCGTGTATCTGGCGGGCGGGGCGGTGGTGCGCGGGATCATCCGCGCCAAAAATATCACCGACGCGCGAATCTTGGGGCCGGGCATACTGGACGCTTCGCTTCGACCCGATAAGGCCAAGATGATGGAATTGAACACCTGCACGAACATCGAGCTGAATGGGCCGGTGGTGCTGGGCAGCTTTGGCTGGACGATTGTGCCGGAATTTTCGGAAGACATTCATCTTCGCAACCTCAAGGTGCTGGGCTGGCGGGATAATGACGACGGCGTGGATGTGGTCAGTTGCCGCCGGGTAACGGTGGACGACTGTATTTTTCGGACCAAGGACGATTGCATCTCGGTCAAAGCTCTGGTGAACTCCGGCAAAAGCACCGTGGCAGTGGATAACTTTGAGCCGGTTGCCCCGCCGCTCAATGCCGTCGGTCCGAGCGCGTCGAACGTGGAGGACTTGCGGGTCAGGAATTCGACCTTCTGGAGTTCTCCCCTCGGACATGCCCTCACGGTCGGCTTTGAATTGCGGGCGGCAAAAATCCAGGGCATCTCATTTGAAAATTGTGACATCGTGAAAAAGGAAGCGGGGCCGGCATTTAGCATTGATAATGCCGATTTTGGCGCGGTCGAAGACGTGCGCTTCGAAAATATCCGCGTGGAGGATGGTTGCGACAAGCTGTTGATGCTGCAGGTCGGCTTTTTCAAATACAGCGGCGACTGTCCCTTCGAGTTTGCGCGGAGAAATCCGGCCCGCAAGGACAACAAGGGCGCGGAATGGACACAGTTGATGAACGAAAAACGTGCCTCGAAACGCGGTGTGATCCGGAACGTGTTGCTCAAAGACGTCCAAATCAGCGGCCCCCGGATGCCGGGTTCGGAAATCCGGGGATTCACGCCGGCCAACGAAGTCAGCAACGTGGTTTTCCGCAACGTCACCTTCCAGGGCAAGGTTCTGCAATCCGCAGCAGAGGCAAATTTGCAGATTCAAAATGCAACCAACATTCGTTTTGAAAAATAGCCAATCTCAACAAACCAAAATAAAGCACAAATTCTCTCCACATTGCCCTGTCGCTGGCATTATGTTCCGCAAATGTTCCTGTAAAGCCATGTGCGGGACGCGTCTTACCAAATTTGAAAAACTCCGCACCGATTCTTTCCAGGCCTAGGAAAATCACGGTATAAAAACTTCAAAAGCTGGGAACTGATGAATCAAATGACCCTAAAAGTATCAAGCATCAAACGCACCTTCAAACTGCGCACCGCCGGCGAGGTCAATCCGTTTTTCGGGCGCGGAGGTTTATACCTGAATCTGGGACTACTGCTCATCTTATTAGTTACGACTTCCAAGGCTGCCGATCAAAGCGGGCGCAGTGCTTATCCTTGGGAAAAAGAAGGGCCGTCGGTTCCTGAATTTGCCGTCCAACCGATCACCGCTTACCCGACTCTTCTAATCGGCCCGGTCGACGTCCCGGAGGTAAAACGCCGCTTTGAGGCGGCACCGGACCATCCAGCAGCAACTTCCAAGGAGATGGGTTCCGCCCTCTACGCGTTGCTTTACGGTGACGATGCGGCCAAGCGCCAAGCCACCCGCGATTTCATGACGCATGTTCGCGCGGTTTACACCAAGAACGGAACCTACGGATTCGGGACGCCAAACCCGCTCACGCAGAAACGCCGCACCAACGAACTGCTCTATGAATATGACGTCATCGCGTCGTTCGGATATCTGACGCCTAAAGAGATTCAAGAATACAAAGACGACGTCATCCGCGCAGTTGGATACTTCATCGGAAACGACCCGGCGCGTTTCCCCTGCAAGGCGACGCCCAATCCCAATCCCGAGTCATATTCCACCGGCTTTGCCCCAATGAATCGCTGGACGGATGCGTTTCTCACCGCGGGGCTGGCCGGCCTGACCTTTCCCGATTTGCCTCAGTCAAAAGCGTGGGTGGCGTATGCTATTCAACAAACCCTATTTCAGCTCGAAGCCGGTGACATGGATGGTGCCTGGATTGAAGTGCCGCGCTACCACGATTGGACCCTACTCCTGATGTCGGGCTGGCTGGCGGCGCTCAAGCATCGAACCGGAGTTGATCTATACGATAATCCGCATCTGAAATTGCTGGCCGATTGGCCGGTCCGCTTTTCATCACCCCTTGTGCGATTTCCCGAGATCGTGAAGCACCATCCGGACGGTGTTCCCTGCAATCCGGCCTGGGGCGACTCGGATTACGGCAATCACTTCCAGGTGTGCGGAATCTATGGCTCCGCCTACGCCAAGTCCGATCCTGAGTTCTCCAAGCGGCTCATGTGGATGTGGCGGCGGGCTGGTTCACCCTACCTCGGCGGCTGGCAGTTTAGCCTGATCTTTCCAATGCTGGTTGATCCGTCACTTCCTGATGCACCGCAACAACTCGGCAGCATGTTTTGCAAACGCCCAGGTTATGTCGCGCTGCGTTCCGGTTTTGATACGTCAAGTGAAACCTGGGTGACGATCCGCGCCGGCAAGGCCAACAACCACCGGCGCGACGATCTCGGCAGCATTGATATCTTCAGCCAAGGCATCCCATTGGCCTGCGGCGCGCAGTCCGGACCTTATCGCGCTCCCGAGATCTTCTGGAACAAATGGGTTGGCGCCAACAACACAGTCGCATTCGTCGGAAAAGAAAAAGACGGCAATACCAAGAGCCCCAACCGCTACGTTGATATTCCCGGCCTGCAGTCGATCCACAACGGCAATCTACAGAGCTTTTTCACGAGCTCGACAGTGGACTATGCCGTCGCCGATTGCTCTCGCCCGCAAAGCAAGTATGTTTCTGCGGCGGATGCTTTTAAATGGGTGCGGCATCTGGTGCTGGTTAAACAGCCGGATTATTTGCTGGTCTGGGACCAGTGCGATTCCACTATGGCATCCAAGTGGTTTCTACACACCACAGCCACAAATTTCATCTGGGAGCAGGGGTTGGTTACTGCCAAAACAGCTTATGGCGCGGACCTCGACATTCATGTTCTCTCCCCAGCGGCAAAACTGACACCCAACGTGAAGGAAGGCCCGTTTGGCGCCTGGATCTATCCGAGTGCTAAACCGGGCAAAGAAAAAGATGCGGATGGCGAGGAAGACGACGACAAGCCCGGCAAACAAAAACCTGATTCCTATCCGTTCAAGATGCTGCAATATTTCACGCTCGACGCTCCCCCAATAGTGGACTATTTGACCGTGCTGCAACCACGCAAAACCGGCGAACCGCAACTTGAGGCAACATTGATTTTGCAAACGAAGAATCGCATTGTGGTCCGGGTCAATATCGCCGGTCGCACCGACTTGATTACGCTTACGCCGCAGGGCGGCTCCTACCAACGCAGCGATGAGGCATCGGTCAAATTGCCCATCTCGCTTCCGTGAGATTCTGAAGATGGTTACATATTCAATGAAACAAAAAACGAAAATCGTCAGTATGAAAGGATTCTTTCTGGCCGCGTTGCTGCATACGTCGCTTGTCGTGTGGCACACGGGCCCCGCCTTTTCAGAAGTTCTAGGATCAGAAAATTTCCACGCAAATTTTTCTAATCCATGGAAAATCACCTAACACTAACTTCCAACACCTGAGGCTAGCGAACAAATTCAAATAAAAGAAAAGGAACAACTATGAAGCTCCCCCTAACCCTCCTCATTATCACGCCTGCCTTGATAGTGGTATCCGGTGGAATTCCGCTTGCCTGCGGCGAGGTTGCGGCCTATCCGATTCCTGTCGGTATCGAGGCGTCGCCGGATTACCAGATGCGAGCTGACCGGAAAAATATTTTTGTCTATAAAACCCCGGTCTTTTCCATGGCCACCTTCGCGTTCACAGGCGAGGTGGAAGTGGTGCTGGACGTGAAGCGCCCGGTCAAGCATCCGGTCATCCGGCCGCTGGCGTTGGGCATCAAGCCGACCACGGATGGAAACACGCTGCGGTTTCATATCAGCCGCCCCTGTCATCTGGCGGTGGAAGTGGACGACGATCTTCACCGGCCGCTTTTCCTGTTTGCCAACGCGCCCGAGGCGGCACCGGTTGGCGATCCGTCCGTCCGGTATTTTGCCGGCGGCCGGATTTATGACGCCGGCCGGATTGATTTAAAAAACAATGAAACGCTTTATCTGGCCGGTGGTGCCATGGTGCGCGGCATCATCCGCGCCAACAACATCTCCGGGGCCCGTATTTTGGGGCCGGGCATCTTGGACGCGTCAACGCGGGCGAACCAGACGAAGCTGGTCGAGCTGAACGGCTGCAAAAACATCCAGATCAACGGACCGATTTTTCTCGGCAGCTACGGCTGGACCATCGTTCCCCATCTTTCGGAAGACATTCACCTGCGCAATGTGAAAATCCTCAGCTGGCGGGACAACGACGACGGCTTCGATCCCGACAGCTCGCGTCACGTCACCGCCGAGGATTGTTTCTTCCGCACGAAGGACGATTGCATCGCCGTCAAGGCCCACGGCAACTTTGGCGTCGCCGGAACACTGTCTCAGGGCGACCCGAATGCCTTCAACACCGACGATGTGCGGATCTCGAATTCCGTCTTCTGGAGTTCCGAATGGGGTCATGCGTTGACGGTCGGGTTTGCCATCCGGGCTCCGCGCGTCGGGAACATCGTGTTCAAAAACTGCGACATCATAAAAAAAGAAAAAGGCCCCGCCCTGAGCATCGACAACCACGATCTGGGTTCGGTCGAGAATGTCCGCTTTGAAGATATCCGCGTGGAGGACGGTTGCGACAAGCTGCTCGCGCTGAAAGTGGCTTTCTCCGAATACAGCGCCGACTGCCCGCTGCAATATTATCGCAACAACGAAAAGCGGCTGCCGGCCAAAGGCGAAGGCTGGTTGAAGGTGGTGAATGAAAAACGCTCCTCCAAACGCGGCTCGATCCGGCAGGTTGTTTTTCAGAACATCCAGATTGCCGGCGACCGTCTGCCCGATTCCGACATCAAAGGCTTCAGCACCGCAAATGAAATCACCGATGTGGTGTTCCATAACCTCACGTTTCAAGGCCGGGCATTAAATTCGGCCCAGGAGGCCAATCTGCGGATCCAAAACGCGACCAATGTGCGGTTTGAACCATGAGCGCAGTTGCTCAAGGTGCGGAAAAATCAATGATCCCGCCGCCGCAAGGCGCGTTGCGGCTTTGCTTCCCCTCGCAGTTGTGATTCCATCGTTCCCGGTATAAATGCATGCCGGTCAAAAAATTTCGCCGTGGCGCTGGGTGCCGACGCTATATCTCGCGGAAGGCCTGCCCTACGCGTTGGCGTTGTCGGTCGCGGTGGTGCTTTACAAAAACCTCGGATTGTCGAACACGCAGATCGCGTTCTACACCGGCTGGCTGTATCTACCGTGGGTGATCAAGCCGCTGTGGAGTCCGGTGGTGGATCTGCTGCGGACGCGCCGGGAATGGATCTGGGCGATGCAATTCTGCCTCGGCGTGGCGTTGGCGGGCGTGGCACTGGCGATTCCCACGACACATTTCTTCCAGTTGACGCTGGCATTTTTCTGGCTGGTGGCGTTCGCCTCGGCCACGCACGATGTGGCGGCGGACGGTTTTTATCTGGTCGCCCTGCCGGAGCGGGAACAGTCGCTGTTCAGCGGCGTGCGCAATACTTTTTACCGCGTCGCCGCCATCGTGGCGCAGGGACAGCTGGTGGTGCTGGCGGGAAACATCCATGAGCGCACCGGCAGCTTCATGACGGCGTGGACGACGGTGTTCGGTTTGCTGGCGGGAATTTTTCTGCTGCTTGCCGTCTATCATCGCTGGCAGTTGCCGCGGCCGGCGGACGATGCGCCGAGCGGGAAAAAAGTTTCCGAAAATTTTCTCGCCACCTTCGCCGCGTTTTTCCGGAAGCCAAAAATTGGCACGCTGCTCGCGTTTCTGCTGCTCTACCGTTTTGCCGAGGCGCAGTTGCTGAACGTGGCGAAACTGTTTCTGCTCGACCCGCGCGAACACGGCGGACTGGCCCTGACGGATGCGCAATTCGGCTGGATTTACGGCACGCTTGGCGTGGGCGCGCTGCTGGCTGGCGGCCTGCTCGGCGGCTTTGCGGTATCGCGGCACGGGCTCAAATTCTGGCTGTGGCCCATGCTGCTGGCGATCCATCTGCCGGACGCGGTGTTCATCTGGCTGGCGTATGTGCAGCCGGAAAACCTGGCGGTCATCGGTGCCGGCGTGGTCGTGGAGCAGCTGGGTTACGGCTTCGGTTTCACGGCGTTCATGCTCTACATGATTTACATCGCCCGTGGTCGGCACGGCACCGCGCACTATGCGCTGTGCACCGGCTTCATGGCACTGGGCATGATGCTACCGGGGATGTGGAGCGGCTGGTTGCAGTCGCTGCTGGGCTACCGGCATTTTTTCATCTGGGTGATCCTGGCAACCATTCCCAGCTTCGTGATGGCGATGAAAGTTCCGCTCGACGCCGAATTTGGCCGAAGACAAAATGCCGATTGATGCGTTTCCGCCCAAAGGTGCCCTCGGAAATTTCTGCAACGATGGCGGTGCGGTGCGCGTCCAATGCTGTATGAAACGGCCCGGCGCATTTACGCTGATCGAATTGCTGGTGGTCATCGCCATCATCGCGATTCTGGCGGCGCTGCTGCTGCCGGCGCTGGCCAAAGCCAAGCAAAACAGCTACCGGGTGGTGGATCTGAACAATCTCAAACAGTTTGGGGTGGCGATGCATCTCTTCGCGTCGGACAACAACGATTCCATGCCCTGGCCCAACTGGCTTTCTGGCGAGGAGACCAATCCGCCGCCGCAAGGCTGGCTCTACACGCGCAACCTCGCCACCAGCGGCCCGGCGCAATTCGCAGCGCAAACCGGCAGCTTCTGGCCCGTGCTCGGCACTGCCAAGATGTATTTCTGCCCCGGCGACGACACGAACAGCGTGTTGTTCAAGCTGCGCGGCCAACAGGTCTCCAGTTATGTCATGAACGGCGCGGTCTGCGGTTACGGTCGTGCATTGAATCCGCCGGTGAAGTTGGCGCAATTGATGCCGGCGGGCGTGGCATTTTGGGAGTGCGCCAATAACACGGCGGCGGACAATCAAATGTGGTTCAACGACGGTGCCAGCAGTCCCGATGAAAATGCCAGTGGCCGTCATGGATCGGTCGCCCTCATCGGTGCGTATGACGGCTCGGCCCGGTTGATGAAGCTCATCGACTGGACGGCCAGAATCAACGAGCCGGGGCCGAACGAATTGTGGTGCTATCCCGGCAGTTCGAATGGGCAATGATGTGAAAAAATTACGACCTGTCTTCGACCGGCGTGCGTTCACGCTCATCGAGTTGCTGGTGGTCATCGCCATCATCGCGATTTTGGCGGCGATGTTGCTGCCGGCGCTGTCGGCGGCCAAGCAAAAGGCGTGGACGACGAGCTGTAATTCCAATCTGCGTCAGGTCGGCCTGAGCCTGAGAATGTTTGTGGATGACAACAACGGGTTATATCCTGAATCAGGAGGCACCATTCCATGGGGCACCAATGACGTTGCGCCGCCGACCGGCTCCGGTCAGCGCGGCTGGATGGAACAAATTTAAACCTACACGCAAAACACCAATGTCTATCATTGTCCGGGCAACGCACAACTCCCGGTCGGCATCCAGTCGCCCTTCAATTATTTCAACGGCGTGCGCGCGGCGTTCATGGACGCCGGCAGTATTGCCCCGGTGAAAAGCGCGCGCATTTTGTTTCCGGTCGCTTATGTGCTGTCGGGCGACACGATTGACAACGGCCAGTATTTTAAAAGCAACGACTGCGACAAGGATGATTACTCGCGAGATTGCGTCGGGGGCGAAACGGATGTGCCCGCCAGCCAGCAAGTCCAGTGGCAGGCGCACACCCGGGGTCAGAATATCCTTTTCGCCGATGGGCATACCAAGTGGTATAAGGGTTTCGACGCGGGTGAAATGACCTTTCGCTACGACTCGATGCATGGCTGGGAATAAAGCTTTTCTGTCGGCGATATTTCCATTTTGCGTTTTCTTCCAATTGGCGGCTACAATGCCCGTCACATGAAAATCGTTCTCGCTTACTCCGGCGGACTCGACACCTCGGTGCTGATGTCCTGGATCAAGGAAAAATACAACGCCGAGATGATCGGCTTCTGCGCCGACATCGGTCAGGAAGAAGAATTGAATGGTCTCGAAAAGAAGGCCATCAAGACCGGCGCGTCGAAAATTTACATTGATAATTTGCAGGAAGAATTTGCGCGTGACTTCATCTACCCGATGCTCCGCGCCGGGGCGATTTACGAGGGCCAATATTTTCTCGGCACGTCCATCGCGCGGCCGCTCATCGCCAAGCGCATGGTGGAAATCGCCCGCAAGGAAAAAGCCGACGCCATCGCGCATGGTGCCACCGGCAAGGGCAACGACCAGGTCCGCTTCGAACTCACCGCCGCCGCGCTCGCGCCCGACTTGCAGGTCATTGCACCGTGGCGCGACGAACGCTATCGCAACGAATTTCCAGGCCGGCAGGAGATGATCGATTACTGCGCCAAGCACAAGATTCCTGTGCAGGCCAGCGCCAAGAAACCGTATTCGATGGACCGCAACCTCCTGCACATCTCCTACGAGGCCGGCATTCTCGAAGACCCGTGGTATGACAGCTACGATTTGAAGAACCGCCAGTATTTCACCACGCTCTCCGTGCTGCCCGAAGACGCGCCGAACAAACCCGAATTCGTCGAACTCGATTTCGTCAAAGGCGATTGCGTTGCCGTGAATGGGAAAAAATTAAATCCGCTCGGCGTGATGAAGGCGTTGAACAAAATCGGCGGCAAACACGGCGTCGGCCGCGTGGACATGGTGGAAAACCGCTTCGTCGGCATGAAATCGCGCGGTGTTTATGAGACGCCCGGCGGCGCGATTCTGCATTTCGCGCATCGCCAGATGGAATCGCTCACGATGGATCGCGAAGTCATGCACCAGCGCGACGCGCTCATCCCGAAGTATGCCGAACTCGTTTACAACGGCTTCTGGTTCGCGCCCGAACGCGAGGCGTTGCAGGCCTATGTCGAAGAATCGCAGAAGAACGTCACCGGCACGGTGCGCGTGAAACTTTACAAGGGCAACATCATGGTCGCCGGCCGCAAGTCCAAGGTCAGCCTCTACAACCCGCACATCGCGACGATGGAAGCCGACCCAACCAAGGCCTACAACCAAGACGACGCCACCGGCTTCATCCGGCTGAACGCCCTGCGCCTGAAAGTCGCGTCGAAGGTGCATGGGAAGAAGAGATAGCCGTCCGCGACGCCGGCCAAAATAAAAAGCCCACGGTGCCAGCCGTGGGCTTTTTATTTTCGCTTGCCGGATGGCGGCGGCGAGGTTATTCCATCCGCACTATGCACGATCCATTTGACCTTGTGACGTGGGCATTGGCCATCGCCATCAGTTGGATTATCCTGACCAGCTTGACGGGCTGCGAGGATTGGATTAAGGGACTGTTCGGTCGCAAGGACACGCACAAGGCGCTGGAGGAACGGTTGAAAGCTCTGGAGGATCGCATCAAGGAACTGGAACAAAAACGCTGAGTCCCGAACGCTGGGAACATTTTAGATACAAAAAACGCCCAGCTGATAACAGCGGGGCGTTCGTGTTTAGGGAACTAAATTAGTTGCTGGGGGCGGGCGCCGGAGTGGCAGGCGCGGCACCGTCTTTTTTCTTGTGGTGCGGGAACGCGGCATCCCACTTGGCTTTGTCTTCCGCAGACATGGCGGCTTTCTCGGTCTTGTCGAGCTTGCCGTCCTTGTTGGTGTCGTATTTGGCCAGCATGTCCGTCATGAGCTGCTGTTGTTCCGGGGTCAGCTTATGTTTCTTACCACCAGCATCTTGGGCCTGAACGGTGATGGCGGTGGCGCACAGGAGCGCGACGAGAGCGAGGATCAGTTTTTTCATACTTTTTACAATACTTTGGTTGTTAATTTTAGTTGGGACTACGCAGGGAGAGACGTAAATGGCAATAACATTGGTTACAAAATTATTTCCAGAACTTGGGCAGTTCCGTCCGTGCGCCGCCGGCCGACCGGTCCGCCGTTCAGAAAATGTATTTGCGCCAGCGGTCAGGTGGCGTTACAAGGAGAGCATGAGTGAACCCCATATCGCCCAAAAGGCTCCGTTCGTCCTGCCCATGAAACCCGGCTCGTTTTACTTCTGCACTTGCGGCCTGTCCAAGGGCCAGCCGTTCTGCGACGGCACGCACAAGGGTTCCGGCTTTGCGCCGAAGAAGGTGGATCTGGCCGAGGCCAGGACCGTGGCGTGGTGCGGCTGCAAACATTCCAAGAACGGCGCGTTCTGCGACGGCAGCCACGCGCAACTGGCGTAAATTTCCGGCACCCGCCGGCGGCAGCAAAAAACGGCGGACTGTGACCAGTCCGCCGTTTTGAATTGTTGCGCGGGAATTATTCCGCCGTCTTGACGTCGTCGAGCGCGTCGAAGGCGTGCTGCAAGGCGACAAGATCTTCGCCGGGCTTGAGCGCGTCGAGAATCTTCTGCTCTTCCTTGAGCTGCTCGTCGGTGTAGCTGGCGGCCTTGATGGAAAGGCCGATGCGGCGCTCGTTGCGGTCGATTTTCACGACGCGGGCGCTGACATCCTGGCCGACCTTGAGGACGTTCTTGATTTTCTCCACGCGTTCCTCGCTGATCTGCGAGATGTGGACGAGGCCGTCGATTTCGTGCTGCAGGCCGACAAACGCGCCGAAGCTGGCGAGCTTGGTGACCTTGCCTTGCACGAGGTCGCCGACTTTGTAGAGCGTCTCGATCTTTTCCCACGGGTCGATCTCGAGCTGCTTCATGCCGAGCGCGATGCGCTGGTTGGCCTTGTCCACTTCGAGAATGGTGGCCTCCACTTCGTCGCCCTTCTTGAGCATTTCGGAAGGATGATTGATCTTGCGGGTCCAGGACATGTCGGAGACGTGCACCATGCCGTCGATGCCTTCTTCGAGTTCCACGAACGCGCCGTAGCTGGTGAGGTTGCGGACCTTGCCCTTGACCTTGGTGCCGACGGGGTATTTGTCGGCCGCGCCGTCCCACGGATTGCTTTCCAACTGGCGGACGCCGAGGGAGATCTTCTGTTCTTCGCGGTTGATGCCGAGAACAACAGCTTCAATTTCCTGATCCTGCTTGAGGACGTCGCTGGGCTTGGCCACGCGCTTGGTCCAAGAGAGTTCGGTGACGTGGATGAGGCCTTCGACGCCGGGTTCGAGCTGCACAAACGCGCCGTAGGGCACGAGGCTGACGACCTTGCCCTTGACCTTGGTGCCGACGGGGAACTTCGCTTCGATGTTGTCCCACGGATTGGCCATCTTCTGCTTGAGGCCGAGGCTGACGCGCTCCTTTTCCTTGTTCACGTCGAGGACGACCACGTCGATTTCCTGGCCGACCTTGAGCACTTCGGAAGGATGGGTCAAACGACCCCAGCTCATGTCGGTGATGTGGAGCAGACCGTCGAGGCCGTTCAAATCGATGAACGCGCCGAAGTCGGTGAGATTCTTGACCGTGCCCTTGCGGATGTCGCCGGGTGTCATTTCGGCCAGCAGCTTGCCGCGCTTCTCGTTACGCTCGGCCTCGATGAGTTCGCGGCGGGAGAGGACGATGTTCTGGCGATCCTGATTGATCTTGACGACCTTGAATTCGTAGCTGTTGCCGACGAAGGTCTGCAAATTCTTTGGCGTGACCACGTCGAGCTGCGACGACGGCAAAAACGCCTCGACACCGACGTTGACGATGAGACCGCCCTTGACCACGGCTTTGACCTTGCCGGTGATGCGGCCGCCTTCGTTGCAAATGGTGAGGATTTTGTCCCAGTTCTTCTTGAACTCCGCCTTCTCGTGCGAGAGGACGACGGTGCCTTCCTTGTTTTCGAGCTTCTCGATCAGCACGTCGATTTCCTGGCCGAGCGCGACGGCTCCGGGTTCCAAAAATTCGTTGAGCGGAACGACGCCTTCGCTCTTGTAGCCGATGTCCACGAGGACTTCCTTGTTGCGGACTTCGATGATGGTGCCTTTGACGATTTCGCCCTGGGCGACGACTTTGCTGCCCGATTTCAGGGCTTCTTCCATGGTTAACATAACTTTACGAACGGACTGCGGGAGGCTTGAATTCCAGAAGGAACTGAAGACTCCATTGCCTAACTAACGAACGCTGCCGGGGCAACGGAGGTTAAGGGTTAGGTTGTTGGTTTAACGATTTTTCTCAGCCTCAAATGAACATCTGCACACGCAGCGTTCAGGCAAGATGAAGTATGCCAGAAACGTCAGGCATGGCAAGGCGAAATAGCCGACTTGGATACCGGTCTTGCCGGGCTGGCCATCCCACGGCGACCAAATCTCCGTTTGCGTTCGTCGTCGGCTTTTTGATACCGTGCGGATGCCCGATGCTGGTTCCGTCGCTTTTTCATGCGGGCATCCCAGTCGGGCCCGTAGCTCAGCGGTTAGAGCAGGCGACTCATAATCGCTTGGTCCTCGGTTCAAATCCGAGCGGGCCCACCATCCTGATCGCCCGTTCTCACGCCGGGAGCAATTTCTTGATGCAGGTTACGACGTCCGGGACATTTACGGGCTTGGCTAGAAATGGCAGTCCGCCAATCAGGCCGTGACCTGAATTTACTTCACCTTTGGTGACCGCTGCGGTGAGAAACACAATGGGCACTTCTTTGAACTTGGGACTCTCTTGGAAATCGCTGGCCAGCTGGCTGCCATCTTTGCCGGGCATCAGGACATCCAGCAGAATCAAGTCGGGATGAAATGACATCGCTGTCAGGTAAGCATGATTGGGGGAGTTTTCCACCATGACCTCATATTCGTTGGTCTGTTCCAGATTGAGCTTCAGCATTCGGGTAATGCTCGGTTCGTCGTCCACGACGAGTATCCGTTTCTTTTCACTTTTCATAGTTTTGCCTTTCAGTTTTGAGCGCGATTACCACGACCGCACCGCCGCCCGGTGCATTTTTGATTTCAATGTTACCGCCATGCTCCTCGACAATCGTTTTGGTCACTGAAAGTCCAAGCCCCGTTCCCAAACCGACCGGCTTGGTGGTAAAAAACGGGTCGAACACCTTCAGCAACACATCTTCCGTCAACCCATGGCCGGTGTCTTGCACCTCCACGACCACAAGGGTTTCGCCCGGTTTGAACTTGCATAAAATCGGTTCATGGGCGGTGCCTTCATCCACCTGCAACCTCCGGGAACGGACGGTGAGCGTGCCACCCGGTTCCATGGCTTGTATGCCGTTGATGAAAACATTGATCAAAACCTGTTCCAGCTTGCGCGGATCCACCAGCACGTCTGGCAAGCCCGAAGATAATTCACGATGTAACGTAATATGCGAATTGGTGAGCAAGTTTTTGGTTAACATCAAGGCACGATCAATCAGGTCGTTAGGAGACATCGGCACAATGTGAAAATCTGAGTTTGCGGACAGACTCAATAGTTCAAGAATGATGTTGTTGGCGCGGTTGACGGCTTCGCGCATGTCATTCAATACTTGTTCGATATTTTTATCCGCTTGGGTGGGTTGGTTGCCAAGATAATCCAAACCCAGCAAGATGGTTTGGAGGGGATTCTTGACTTCGTGCGCCACGCCCGCCGCCAGTGTTCCGAGCGACTCCAATTTGGCTGACTGGATCAACTGAAGCTGAGTCTCCTTTAATTGCCGGTGCGAACGCTGGAGACTCCGCACCAACTGGTTAAGCACTTTGCCGCGTTCGATCAGTTTGGCATTAGCTTTTTGCAGTCGTGTTTCGGCTTCCTTGCGTTCGGTGATATCAATATTCATGCCTACGATGCGCTCCGTCTTGCCGTCGCTTCCCGCCACGGCCATCTCGGCAGCCTGAATCACCCGCAAGCTGTGGTCAGAAGCCCGGACAATGTGGAACTCCCGCTCGCTTTGGCGACCAGTTGTAACGGTTTGCTGGAGTTGCGCCGCCTGCGCGGCTAATTCAGAAGGCAACACCCGATCTGCCCAATCTTTATAGTTGACCCAGCCTTCCGATGTGGGAGGGAGGCCGTATAGCTCAAACATTTTCTGATCCCATTTGATGGCATTGGTGTTTACGTTCCAATCCCACACCGCAATGCCAGCGGCTTCCGTGGCCATCCGCACGCGGGCTTCACTTTCTCGCAACGCATTTTGGGCCAATATTTTTTCGGTGATATCAGTAATCAGTCCGTCATACCCGAGCAGGTGGCCTTCATTGTTGTGACGAGGCATCGTCGTGTTTCTGATCCAACGAACGCTCCCGTTTTTGTGGGTGATACGGTGTTCAAGCGGTGTTGGCACTGTTTTGTCATGCAGAATAAGGTCAATCTGGCTCAAAACCATTGCTCGATCCTCATCGTGAATGACACGATACCAAAGGTAAGGGTCATCACTATACTCCGCTGGGGAATAACCAGTAATGGCCTCGCACCCTGCGCCGTGTTTGGTGCTGGTAACCCCATGATCTAGGTTAACTGAAAAAACATAATCGCTCGCCGCTGCCAGCAACCTTTCATAGCGCTGTTCGCTTTCGGCCAACGCCTGCTCAAGCGACGTCGGTTTAAGAATTGGCGGCTCTAAGGTCATTTTGTATGTTCCATTTTGGTGTTAAAACAAACATGGTGGTAGGTAGCCAAGTAAACCAAATCCTCTTCAGTCAAAGTCTTGAACCACTTCAGCCGACTGGGTAGCGTCATCTTCCTGACTTTGTGTAATGGGCAGTCTTCGGGATTGCACCCATCCACCGGACAAGCTTTGGCTAGTGGCTTCAAGCAGCCCAGAAGCACTTCTCTTCGCGTCAAGTTGGATTTCTTTTGGCCCGAAGTTTTCATGGTGGAGATTTTGGGCATGCACTTCCAAAGGTGTTTTTACACCGAAAGTCAGCTTGAGTGCGACACTTGAGTTCCTGTTCAAAAAAAGCGACACACGTTTCGCGTGGCATGTTTTTTACCAGTTTTTCCAACGAATCGTAGGAAAGTCCGGAGAGTATGCGAAAGGGACAATGGGGGTGATTTTGTCCAGCCGGACATGCCTCGGAAAAATCGACAATCAGTTCCCTGAGTTCCTCCACGGATTCCTTACCAGTGATCAATGACAACGGCTCTCCCTGCGATCCTCTTGAAGTCAGTCGCGTCCGCGTCTCGTTGTCTGGCCTGTTTATCATACCCATTTCTCCCAAACCGCCGCCCACTTTTAAGCAAAACCGGACAAATCAAGTTTGTGGTCGCTGTGTTCCAAAATATCGCGCACTGCCGGAGCCAAAAACTTTGGCCTTAGGCAAGATTTCTTCGGACTGGCCGGGTGAAGCTTGTATTTGCCGGAACCGTCTGTGTCCACCAATTGCAACTCAACCAGTTGGAATAAGACAGTGTGAGCCCAGTGCTTGTCCTGTAAAAAACGGCTGCGTCCGTCGGCATGCCGGGTGATTTCCATCTCCGTGACGAAGTCATCGGGATAGTTGCTGAGATATTGCAAAACACTGTTCTCATCCGCACTCAACAGTGGCTCTTTGGTTTCCACAGTATTCATAGATTGCCTTTCTCCAGAAATACCACCAACGCCTTAACGACCAATACTATCTACTCACAACTTGAATACAGGGTCAATCCACCGTTTTTGTTACGTTTACAACAACTTATAGTAAAAGCAATTGTTCATAAGTATAGCGCATATAATATTGACACAATCAAGAAGTAGATTATATAAAATGTTATGACTCAGCATAGCCTTCATACGCTCGGGGCATCCCTGCAATCCATACCTGTAGCGATGCTGTTTTCAAAGCAACTGCTATTGCCCCAGAAATCTTCGGTCGCGCTAAAATCCGATTCCGATGGTGGCCGCACGGAAACCTGGACGATTCGCGCCGCCAAGATAACGGTAATTCTTCAGGAGATTCCCGGCTACAATCACGGCGGGCTAAATGAATAAAGTTTGGAAATTATGTGCCGAGGAGGATGGAATGAATGGCGCGGCCTGCATATGAGGTCGCGCTTTTTTATCCTTGAATCTACATACACCGCTGTAGCTGCGTCTGTGCAGGGTTAACGATGATGCTTTACTATTCCGTCGCAAGTCCCATTTTGGTGATATCGAGTTGGCGGAGGGTGTCCATGACGCTGACCATGATTTGATACTCCACCTCGTCGGATCCCTTGAGGACGACGCCCAAATCGGGATTGTAGGCCTTGAGCACTTGCAGCTTTTCTTTCAACTGCGGCACGGTCACCAATTCATTGTCCAATGTGATTTGTCCCGCCGCGCTGACCGTGATGCGACTGGGTGGTTTGG
>Ga0208872_1000173_pt1 | contig 58402 bp, 53 predicted proteins | sample CryBogCBH12Aug08_FD_185508 | JGI IMG/M metagenome (GOLD analysis project Ga0208872, IMG submission 185508) | Freshwater microbial communities from Crystal Bog, Wisconsin, USA - CBH12Aug08 (SPAdes) | ecosystem: Environmental > Aquatic > Freshwater > Lake | place: Crystal Bog, Wisconsin, USA...
TAATGCATCTGTAGGAGACACTGCCATTTACCATAAACTGATGAATAATGCATTACAGAATGAATTAGTTTTAAAACAAAATAACACCTATACTTCCGGCAAATTATTAAAGTCATTTGGAATTGTATTAAATGCAGATGACAAAAATTTTATGCTGGCTACAGACAGTGCATTATATCAGAAATATGTTTCCAAAACTGGAAAAGCAGGCATCAGTAAAGAAGTATTGGATCAGTTGAAAGGAAAATCTGCTGCCGGATTTATAGATCTTGACAAATTGTTCGGTGGAATGATACAGGCATCTGATACTTCGGCTAATGAATTTGGGAAAACCATGCAGCATACTTTTAAGGATATTATTGCCAGTTCCGAAAATTTTGATGGTACTAAAATTCAGGCGCATTCAGAACTTAGAATGAAAGATGAAAAAGAAAACAGTCTGGTAACATTATTAAAAGTATTTATGAAAATTGCCCCTACTTTAAAAAGGTCAGGTGCAACAGATGATATAAAAACATTACCCTTTATTAAAAATATTATTGCCGTTCCGATGGTAAAAATTTAACTGAACAGGCTGCTATGCAATTACAAATTAATCAGGTAATTCCGATTCCTTTAAAAGATAAGTTTAGCCTGCGTTCATCAGACATCTGGAACAATAATCTGACCCTGCAAAAAGGAGAGCAGGTAAAAATAAAAGCACCCAGTGGCACCGGCAAAACCACCCTTATTCATATTCTGTATAAAATAAGGATGGATTATTCTGGGAATGTTTTTTACGGAAATGAAAACACCAGATCAATTTCCGGTGATTCTTTAGCAAAATACAGGCAACAAAATATCAGTATCATATTCCAGGATCTACGTTTATTTTCAAATCTGACTGCCAGGGAAAATATTGAACTGAAACGGGTAATGCATACACCTTTTCATGATGCTACAATAATTGATGACATGTCAGACGCTTTAGGCATAACCAGTATACTGGATCAGAGAGCCGGGTTATGCAGTTATGGGGAACAACAACGAATTGCAATTATCAGGGCATTAATGCAACCATTCGACTGGTTACTGATGGATGAACCTTTTAGCCACCTGGATGCAGAAAACACAAAGAAAGCTGCATTGATGATACAAAGTGAGTGCAAAAAACGTAATGCGGGTTTTCTGTTAACAGATCTGGACGAAGATGATCATTTTCATTATTCCAAAAAACTATCATTATAATAGCTTCCATGTTTAATTCTCTTCTTAAAAAAGTAATCAGAACAGCATCCGGCCGTATAAGGTTTATAATGGCTATTATAGGATTATCCATTGCCCTTTTATTAATTTTTAGTGCCGTTCAGATTGAAATGAATTATCATGACCTGCTGGAAGGTAAAACCAATCAGGATAGTGTAGCTAATTTCCTGGTTATTAATAAAGTACTGAACAGTAAAACATTGGGATCCACTACTTTACAGACTAATGAAATTGAAAAAATTAAACAACAAAAATTTATTGATGACGTAGGTATATTAACACCCAGCCGGTATAAAGCCTCTGTTCAGAGCTATAGTGAAATGTTTCCCTTTTATACAGAGATTTCTTTTGAAAGTGTACCAGCTTCATTTATTGATGTTAATAATAAAGACTGGAAATGGGACAATCAAAGCAATTATATACCCATGATTGCGCCCAATATGTTTTTGGATTTTTATAATTTCCAGTTTTCATTATCCCAAAACCTGCCTCAACTAACCCAGGAAGTGGTAAAGATGATTGTATTTAAGGTAAATATTCATACCCCTGGTGGAATGGTTAGTTTCAATGGCCGGGTGGTAGGGTTCAGTGACAGGATCAGTTCATTACTCGTACCTGAAGAATTTATGGAATGGGCTAACCAGCATTATGGCAGCAGTCAGAATAACCAACCTTCCAGGGTTATTATACGTACTAAAGATCCGGGCAATCCTGAACTGGTGCAATATTTAAAAGATAATAACCTGGTAACAGATGCAGATAAAACAAGATTCTCCAAATACAGGCAGATTGTAAATGCTGTGGTAAGTATAAGCTGGGTTACCGGTGCTGTGATGTTTTTATTTGCCCTCCTGATATTTACTTTGTTTATACAGTTAACCATTGCATCCTGTAAGGAAGAAATTGAATTACTGATAACATTGGGAGCTTCCCCTTTTCAGTTGCAAAGGTTTTTAATGCGGCAATTTTTCCCTTCTAACCTTCTTATCATTATTATTTCATTAATTGCTGTTGCTGCATTACAATTTATGCTGTATAACTGGTTGCAGGTTCAACATATGTTTGTAAACCCATTTATTTCTCTTTACACGATAATTACAGCTTTTGTAATTTTACTGGTATTATGGATAGTTAATTTTACAACCATCAGAAAATACATCTCGCTTCGCAACAAATAGTTTGGCGTAAATTTATCAGGCTAAAGGTGGTTAACATAAAAACAGAGGATATCATATCAGTACCAACATATCAGCTGAAATGGAACATTGTAAAAACTGGTATTGCCTTTTTTATTTGTACCATTATTAACTGTACTGTATTTGCTCAAAACCCTCTACCGGCGATTGGGTACTGGCGATTGCATTTAAATTATAAAAACACCCTACAGGTTATAAAAGGGGATAAGATTTATTGTGCCACTTCCAATAACCTCTTCAGTATCAATAAAAGCAATACTGCTGAATTATATACCAAAATTACCGGCCTCAATGATTTCGGAGTTAGCTGTATTGGATGGGATGAAACCACAAATCAACTGGTAATCATTTACAATAACAGTAATATAGATGTATTAAAATCAAGTTCTGTTACCAATATCGGAGATGTATTACGAAGTACTATCAGCGGCAATAAAACGATTTCAAATGTATTCTGTTCTAATGGGCTTGCTTACTTATGTTCGGGATTGGGTATCATAGTTACAGATCTTTCCAAATATGAAATCAAAGACACCTGGATCATTGGTAATACCGGCAATCAGGTTCAGGTAAATGGCTTTACCACAGATGGGACTTATTATTATGCTGCAACCAGTGAAGGGGTGAAACAATGCAAAATGAATGTGGGGAATCCTGCAGATTTTCATAACTGGACAAATCTTTCCGGCTTTAATGGATTAACCAGTGGATCAGCAAATAATATTATTACTGCCAATAATTTAATCATTACTCAAAAAGCAGATTCGCTTTTTACTTTGCTGAATAACAAATGGAATCTGCTTTATGCTGACACTAGCTGGCAGGTACTGAACATTAACGCATCCAATAATAAAATCATGGTTTGCCAGCAGGCTGCTAATGGCAACACCCGTGTAATTCAATTAAATACAAATAGTACTATTGAAAAAAACATCTCAAAAGCAGGTGTTATTTCAATGCCTTTAAATGCTATCAATGACAGTATCAGTATCTGGGTGGCAGATTTCTATGGGGGGCTTTCAAATTTCGGGAATACAGTACAACAATATATTCCCAATGGACCACCTAGTGTAGCCAGTGGCGAAATGGTGTATCAGAAAGACACTTTACTGGTTGCAGCCGGTGGTGTTGATGCTTCATGGAATTATACTTATAACCGGAATGGCATTTATAATTTCAGTAATGATCTATGGAACTATGAAGGGTATTATAATTTACCTGTATTAGATTCGGTACTGGATTTTATTACGGTGGTTTCAGATCCGCAGGACGGATCTTACTGGGGTGGCAGTTACGGGGGTGGATTAGTACATTTTATGGGTAGTCAAACTATTATTTTCAAACAAAACTATATTCAGCCGGCAATAGGTGATCCTTTAGGCTATCGGGTAAGTGGGTTATGTTTTGATCAGAATAACAATTTATGGATTAGTAATTACGGTGCTCCACAGGATTTAAAAGTGCGAAAAACTGATGGTTCCTGGAAGTCTTTTACCATACCATTTGCACATACAGAAAATGCATTAAGCCAGTTGGTGGTAGATGATGCTAACCAGATCTGGATGGTTAGTCCGAAAGGGAATGGGGTTTTTTGTTTAAATAATAATGGCACAATTGACAATACCGCTGATGATCAATGGAAAGAAATGCAGACTGGTATTGGACAAGGCAACCTGCCCAGTAATAATGTGTATTGCCTTGCTAAAGACAAAAATGGTTTTATCTGGATTGGAACAGACAATGGAATTGCAGTAATGCAATGCGCCACTTCTATCTTTCAGCAAAACTGCGATGCAGTTTTGCCAGTAGTGCAGCAGGATCTGATAGCAGGTTACTTATTTCAAAATCAAACCGTTCAATGTATTGCAGTGGATGGAGCCGACAGAAAATGGGTGGGCACTACTAATGGAGTGTGGCTGGTATCAGAAGACGGCACATCCATTTTGTACCATTTTACAACAAATAACTCTCCACTGCCTGATAATAATGTAAATCATATTGCCATTGATCCTAAAACAGGGGAAGTCTTTTTCTCCACATTCTCAGGCATTTGCAGTTTCAGAAGTACTGCCACTGAAAGCAGTAGTGCAAACAGCAATGTATTGGTATTTCCAAATCCGGTTCCCCCTAATTTCAATGGCACTATTGGCATCAGGGGATTAGCTGATAATGCTGATATAAAAATTACTGAAATGAATGGCAGGCTGGTCTATGAAACGATTTCATTAGGCGGGCAGGCTATTTGGAATGGGTATAATTATAAAGGGCAAAAAGTTGCCAGTGGTATCTACCTGGTTTTTGTAAAAGACCCCAATGGTGGAGAAAACCTTGTAACTAAAATTGTAATCATCGGTGGAAGATAAAAAAGAATCGGGTTGCTCCGTTGCTGAATTACCAGATAAAAATACCTGTCATTAATTTTTCTTTAATCTTTACAATCCAGAGTCTGTAAGGGTTTAGCTGCCTGGCAGAAAAATAATGCTTTAAAAAATCAATCATACCCTTACATTTGCACAATTTGAAAAAAATGAGCAAAACACTTTCTTCCAACGAATCCATACCCTCTTCAAAGAAAAAAATTATTGTTTTGGGTAGCGGACCCAACAGAATTGGTCAGGGTATTGAATTTGATTATTGCTGTGTACACGGCCTTTTAGCAATAAAAGAGTGTGGTTATGAGGCAATTATGGTCAATTGTAATCCTGAAACAGTATCAACAGATTTTGATATGGCCGATAAACTCTATTTTGAACCCGTATATTGGGAACATTTATGGGAAATTATAGAGCTGGAAAAACCTGAAGGCGTAATTGTACAATTAGGAGGCCAGACCGCTTTAAAACTTTCCAAAAAACTAACTAAGAAAGGGATTAAAATTATAGGTACTTCTTTTGATAGTATGGATATTGCTGAAGATAGGGGTAGATTTTCAGATTTGCTAAAAGATCTTGAAATTCCTTATCCGGAATACGGAACAGCTTATACTGCAGAAGAAGCCATTGATGTGGCAAATAAAGTTGGATACCCAGTTCTTGTAAGGCCCAGCTACGTATTAGGTGGACAGAGAATGCGTATTGTTATAAATGATGATGAAGTTGAAAAAGCAGTTATCAGCCTGTTAAAACATATACCCGGCAACAAAATATTGATTGATCATTTTCTGGACAGATGTCAGGAAGCTGAAGTAGATGCCATTTTTGATGGTGAGAACTTCCATGTAATGGGTGTAATGGAACATATTGAACCAGCTGGGATTCATAGCGGGGATAGTAATGCAGTATTACCTGCTTTTAATCTGACCCCTTTGATTGTAGAAACCATGGAATATTACAGTGAAAAAATTGCCCGTTCACTGAATATCAGGGGGTTGATCAATATTCAGTTTGCTATAAAGGGGGATAAAGTATTTGTAATAGAAGCAAATCCACGAGCTTCCAGAACTACCCCATTTATTGCTAAAGCATATGGAATTCCTTATTTAAACATTGCTACTAAAGTAATGCTGGGGGCTGCTAAATTGACCGACTTTAATCTGGAGAAAAAATTAGACGGATATGCTATTAAAGAACCTGTTTTCAGCTTTGATAAATTTCCGGGTGTAAATAAAGAATTAGGGCCGGAAATGAAGAGTACCGGTGAAGCCATCCGGTTTATTAAAGATTTAAGAGACCCTTATTTCAGGAAATTATATAAGGAAAGAAGTATGAATCTGAGTAAATAATTAAAAATCCCGCTTTAGCGGGATTTTTTTATACAGTTAACTTACTTCCACTATTTTATTTTTTATAGCATATAATGCCAATCCCATCCGGGTACGGACATTCAGCTTTTCATACAATGAATTTCGGTAATCCTCAATAGTTCGGGGACTGAGGAACATTTTTTCAGAAATTTCCTTATAGCTAAGCTCTGTGCAAACCAATCTTAAAAAATCTTTTTCTTTTTCTGTTATTTTAATGGATTCCGGAGACTGGTCCAGTGACTGGTGCAATCCACTGATAATTTTACCGGAAATAGCATCATTCAGATAAAAGTCCTTTTTAATTACAGATTCCAATGCAGTATTTAATTCATCAGGTTCTACATTTTTCATTAAATAGCCTTTAGCACCCAGACGAAGCATACGGATGATACTTAGTTCATCACTTTGCATGGAAAGTGATAATATTTTAACCTGTGGGTAATTTTTGGTAAGATATTTTGCAGTTTCAAAACCATCCATTTCGGGCATATTAATATCCAGTAACACAATATCCGGAATCTCCTGGGTTTGTATTTTTTCTATCAGCTCTTTTCCATTGCCTGCTTCAAATACTACTGTAAAATGGGAAAATGAGGATACTAATCTGGCTAAAGCAGTTCGCATAAGTGTATGGTCATCAGCAACAGCCACCTGATAGACATTCTTAGGAGTCACAGACATATGGTTCATTATTTATTCTTCAATTACAGTTTCCTTCTTCAAAGGTAAGGCTATTGTTATAGTTGTACCTTTTCCCGGCTTACTATCAATTAAAAAATCAGCTTTAATTAATTTTGCCCTGTTCATCATACTTTTCAACCCTACACCTGAAGAAGAAGAAGCTGTGTTTTTCTTTTCATTGAAATCAAACCCTACTCCATTATCCTCAATCTTCAAAACAAATGTATTGTCCTTCGTATAATTAATATAAACATTTACACGAGTGGCTTTGGAATGTTTTAAAGTATTGTTTACTATTTCCTGGAACATCCTGAATAAGAATACAGAGGTCTGCCCATTAATGGAAAAATGATGGTCGCTCGCCTCTCTGAAAAATTCAATATCAACCAATCCTGTCTTTTTAATAGTTTCAATTTCATATTGGATGGATTCGTCTAATCCAACCTGTGCAATCCTGTCTGTATGCAGGCTTTTAGTAAGATTAGACAGATCACCTATCGCTTTGTTTAAAATATCTTTTGAAGCTGTAATAGATTCATACTCAGCTGTTTGTTTATCCATAGTGTACAAAGCCCCTGAAACAGACAGTTTCACCACGGATAACATCTGGCCAATATTATCATGCAATTCCTGGCTGATGGTTTTTAAAGTTCTTTCCTGAATTTCCAATTGAGAGCGAAGTAATTCCTGGTCATATTCCTCTTTCAATTTAATCAGGTCACGCTCATGCCGCTGTTGTCTGCGCTGGTACAGCAATACAATGGCCACTATAAATAGTACCAGCATAATTGCCATCAGCCCTCCTATAATTAAGACCGAGATAATTTCGGCATTTTGATTCTGCATAAAAAAGCAATACTAAAAAGTAAATAAAGAAAAACGTTAATAATGTCTACAATTGATTCCAGATTCCGGAGGACTACTTTTGGCAATCCCATCATTAAATTGCTTAACCCATAAATGGGGAAAGAAAATGTATAAAAGAAAAGCAAAGCTGTACAAATCCAGAAAGAGGATTGCTTTAACAACCTGACAGAATGAGCCAGTAAGAAAAGTTCGTAAAAATAATAAATACACCAGGTAACTATAAGTAAACAGCCAATTGCGTAAGTAACTGTATGAAAACCGGATTTACCCTGAATAAAAAATATATTAACAAGGCTGATAAACGGATAGAAGAATAGAACAAAAAGGATGACTTTTTTTATTGTTTTATTGATAATTATTTCTCTTAGCATCCAGGAATAAAATGTAAATTCTAAAGTGGTAAAAAGATTATACAATAAGACTGTACTAGTATTTTTATTAATATCCGTCAAATAAATGCCATACAATTCAACCGATAGTGTGATAAACAAAAAGAAAGGGAATATTGAAAAGATTTTACCCCTATTTTTTTTATTTAAAGATGAAATCAAGCCTAATATAAAACTTAAAAACATTGGATATATTGAAACGGGTAATTTCATAATAGTATAAAAGTATTAAGTTATTACCTACTATAAAAAATAAACCTCCGGAATCCGGAGGTTTATTTTATTAATATTGAGAACATTAAATTATTACGATGCCATCTTCACCTTTATCCACGATAGTTATTCCAATTTCAAAATTATCATCCTGATTTTGCCCGCAGAATGGAGGACATAACCTGCTTGCATTATAAGCAAGTATCTGGCTACCATTTTCAGTAGCTATATAAATATCTTTATTCTTAGTACTACCATCGGCATTTTCTTTTTGTTTGGTTCCCACCATTACTAAAGTTTGTCTTCCTTCATATTCAGGAACACTTGCAGATTCCTGATCATAAGCTCCAAAATAAAATTTAACACCATCTGCACCATAAGTTTTAGCCTTTTCAATAAATTCTTCCAACTCTTCCAAACTCCACCAGGCACTCAAAGAATCTTCTTTTCCAATACGTTCACTATTTTGAACCCATCTTTCAGTTTTGTAATTTCTGATTACATTATCAACATGAGCAGTATTTACATACTTTCCAACCTTTAAGGATTTTTTTGCAATAGTTTCCATAGTTATTGATTTTTAAAGTTTATAGGTTTAATTGTTTTTTAATTGCTTCATAAAACTATCCCTCAACACCCTCTATTTTTTGAAAAAAAATAGTGATAGTCAAACAATTATGAATTATACCAATTCGTAAAAGATTAAAAATCCCTTAATTACAGAAAAAATCCCCCTCAAAAAACCGTATATACATTTTTAAAATACCGTTTCCCGCAACTCATTTATACCGTATTTTACACGGTAGATCTATACCCGTAAAATCACGGATAAAAAAACCGTAAATATTAAAGCTTCATATTTTTTCATTTTCTCAATTCTTTTATGAGATTAGCACTCATTAAATAGAAAACGTAGATTTTCTTAGTTTTTAAAATCCAGTATTCAGAAAACCTCCCGATTTCCTCATAAGTAATTCATTACTTATTGAGGAAATTGTGTTTTAATCAATATGCCTCTTATTTCCCATACAAAATATTTGTTCATTTTACTTATTTTATATCTTAATTTAAAATAACAGAATTCCTTTTTTTGAACGAATGAAAATGATTTCATGCAACAAGTGCTAAACCGAATAAAAAATATTGCTCCATTTTTACGCTTGTTACTTCCACTAATCACAGGAATTATATCCAACTATTATTTTCGTCCTGATATAACACTGATTGGCATTACAGGATTACTGGCAATTATTTTATGGCTTTTATTTGAATTGATTCCTCTGCATTTAAAATATAAATATTACGGGTTACATGGTATGGCCATAAATCTGATTTTTATTTGCCTTGGATCAGGTACTTCTTTTTTGCATACTATTCAAAATCATTCCTCCTGGATTGGTAATAACTTGAAAACAAAAACGGCCTTTCGTGTTACAATATTGGAAGAACCGGTAGAAAAAAATAAATCTTTTAAGGTATTGGCCAGAGCAGAATTTACTAATACTAATAATAATTGGGAACCAGCAGAAGGGAATATCCTGCTTTATTTCACAAAAAACGAACCTAAACCCATATTAAATTACGGTACTGAATTAATAATAAACCCGGTATTACAGGATATTCCTGCAGCAGGAAATCCGGGTAGTTTTAATTACAGGCAATATTTATTATTTCAAAATACCGGTCATCAGGCTTTTTTAAATAGAAATCATTATACTATTTTAAAAGGGCAGAATCAATCTGTTTTCTATTCCCGGATATTTACTATCAGAAAGACCATACTGCAAATACTGGATAAGTTTATATCAGGTAAAAAGGAAAAAGGAATAGCGGAAGCGCTGTTGATTGGATACCGTGAAAATCTTGACAGAGAATTACTTCAGTCATACAGCAACACAGGTGTTATTCATATTATTGCCATCAGCGGATTACACCTGGCCATGATTTACGGAATTATAGTATTTATTTTCAGTGCTTTCAGACCTTCTAAACTAACAGCAGTAATAAAAGCAGCAGTTGCAATTTGTATATTATGGATATTCTCACTGGTAGCAGGCAATGCACCCTCTGTTCAGCGCAGTGCCATTATGTTTACTTTTCTGGTATTGGGTGAAGTACTGAGCAGAAAAAATAATATATATAACAACCTGGCTGCTTCTGCATTCCTGATTTTGCTTATCCATCCTTTCAGCCTTTGGGATGCTGGTTTTCAGCTTAGCTATGCAGCAGTGCTCAGTATTGCCATTTTTTCAAAACCAATTCTCAACTGGCTGCATTTCAATAATAAAATTGTAAAAGGTATCTGGAATCTGATAGCGGTATCGCTGGCAGCTCAAATTCTGACTTTTCCAATTATAGTTTATCATTTTCACAGGTTTCCTGTTTTTTTTCTTTTTTCCAATCTCTTTGCTATTCCTATTTCAGGGTTAATTTTATATACCGAACTTTTTCTTGTTACATTGTCTCCCTTTGAATCAGCCGGCAGATTGATTGGGCAGATTACAGAAAAACTGATTGCAGCACTGAATCACATCATTTACAGGGCAGATAACCTTCCATTCGGACTTATTGAAAATATCCGTTTATCCATACCAGAAAGTTTGTTTTTGTATGCCACTATTACAGGGTTAGCAATATGGTGGTTACAAAAACAAAGATCAGGGGTTATTATTGCCATTGCAGCGTTTATGATGTTAACAGCCTTTAAGGCAATGGATATAGTAAAGCTTAATTTGCAACAAAAGATCATCGTATATAATATTCCAAAATTTCAGGCAATTGATGTGATTGAAGGAAGAAAAAACCTGTTTATTGGAGATTCAGCAGTCCTGGAAAATGATTTTTTAAATAATTCTCACTTACAGCCATCCAGAATTTTACATCAGATTACACCCACAAACCAACTCTTAAACTATTCCTACCACCCGCCTGTTATCACAAATGGAGAAAGGAAAATTTTCATCATTGACAATGTCATTCCGGATTTTCAATTCCAGACAAAAATCAAGGCAGATGCTATTATTATCTCTAAAAACCCTACAATTGAAATAGCTGATCTTGCCAGATCATTTGAGTGCAGCCAATATGTTTTTGATGCTACTAACCCCCTGTGGAAAATCAGAAACTGGAAAAAAGCTTGCGACAGCCTACATTTGCGGCATTATTCAGTTTCAGAACAGGGCGCTTTTGAAATGGAACTTTAAGCAGTTCAGGTATTTATGCTGGATTTCCTTTATGGAATACTGCAATGTTCCTGAACAAACAACTAAATATTATCATGCAAAAAAAAATTCAGTCAGCTTTAATCTCCGTTTTTTATAAAGACGGGCTGCAACCCATTGCACAACAATTACATGAACTGGGAATTGTAATTTATTCTACCGGTGGTACCCAGCAATACCTGGAAGAAGCAGGTATTCCCTGTATAGCAGTGGAAAGTCTTACTACCTATCCTTCTATTCTGGGAGGCAGGGTAAAAACTTTACACCCCGTGGTATTTGGCGGTATTTTGGGAAGAAGGTATGAAGCGCAGGACCTGGTAGAAATGAAACAATACAGTATCCCTGAAATAGACCTGGTTATTGTAGACCTCTATCCTTTTGAGGAAACACTTCGAACTACATCTGAAGAAAAGTTGATTATTGAGAAAATTGATATCGGTGGCCCTTCTATGATTCGTGCCGCTGCCAAGAATTTTAAAGATGTAGTGGTAATTGCTGCAAAGGATGATTATGCATCTCTGGAACAATTATTAAAAGATCAGAAAGGCGAAACAACCATCGAACAGCGTAAAGCATATGCAGCAAAAGCATTTCAGGTGGTAATGAATTACGACATTGCTATCAATAACTATTTTAATCCGGATAATACAGCCAGTCAGACTTCCTCCATTAAACAGGTATTACGCTATGGTGAAAATCCACACCAGTCTGCTGCTTTTTATGGTGACCTTTCTGCCCTTTTTGATCAGATAAACGGCAAAGAACTTTCTTATAACAATTTAGTGGATGTGGATGCTGCCATTCAACTGATCAGCGAGTTTCCCTCTGTTAACAATGGATTTGTATTCGGCATTATCAAACATACCAATGTATGCGGAGTGGCAAAAAGAAATACAGTAAAAGAAGCCTGGGATGCTGCATTAGCGAGTGATCCGGAAAGCGCTTTTGGAGGTGTATTGGTATGTAACGGTACGATTGATGCTGCAACAGCAGAAGCTATTAATGAAATTTTCTTTGAAGTATTAATTGCACCTGCTTTTGATGAAGAAGCATTACAATTATTAAAAACCAGGAAGAACAGGATTTTACTGCAATTAAAACCACAGCCAATAAAACAGCAATACCAGCAGAAATCCTTACTGAACGGAACTTTAACCCAAGGTACTGATCAGGGAAATTATACTGAATGGAAAGAAGTAGGCGGCAGATTCTCTACTGCCTCTGAAAAAGAAAACTTAGCTTTTGCTAATATCATCTGCAAACATTTAAAAAGCAATGCCATAGCATTGATTAAGGACAATCAGCTGGTTGGGAAAGGATGCGGACAAACTTCCCGTGTAGATGCCCTCCGCCATGCTATAGAAAAAGCACACCAGTTTAAGTTCGACCTTAAAGGGGCAGTTTTGGCTAGTGATGCGTTTTTCCCTTTTAATGATTGTATTCAGATTGCACACCAGGAAAATATTGAAGCTTTTATTCAACCCGGTGGTTCTATCAGGGATAAAGACAGTATTGAATATGCGGTTCAGCATAACCTGGCAATGGTAATTACCGGCATGCGCCATTTCAGGCATTAATGCCAGGCTAAACTGCACTCATCAATAAAAAACAGTTAACTGTCCGGTGTAAGAAAAATTGTTATGATTTTTCCAAGGGACAGTTAACTGTTTTCATTTTAACCGTTTTAATTCATGATATTTTCTATTAAGCAAAAAGCATATGCTTCGCTGTTTGTCACCTGCATCGCCTGGGGCACTACCTGGGTGGTAAGTAAAATTGCAGTACAGGGTGCACCGGGACTCCAGGTTTCCTGTATCCGGCAATTTCTGGCGGGCTGCCTGCTCTTATTGTTTTTTACTTTTAAGAAAGAGAAACTGCCTACCCGGCAGCAGTTTTTATGGCTGCTGGTATCCTCCTTGTTTTTAGTGGTCTTCAACAGCGGATTAACCACCTGGAGTATTAAATATATTCCAAGCGGGTTGGCTGCATTAATTGGAGCATTATCACCCTTGTTTGTTGTAATAATAGAAATGTTATTTCTGAAAGTCAGGAATTACAGCCTACTTACTTTTGCAGGCCTGATTACAGGTATTGCCGGTATTTGCTTAGTGTTTTATGAAAATGCCTTTCATAACCTTACTTCAGGCTTTTCATTTGGCCTTTTTCTTTGTTTTACAGGTATAATCAGCTGGAGTATCGGAACAATTTTAATTGCCCGTAACAAATATCAGATAAACCCCTATTATGCCTTGGGATGGCAACTCTTTCTGGCTTCAATCATGCTTTATGTTTTTGCAGTTTCTACGCATAATTTTATTCCGTTGCCTGTTATTCCAGCTAAAACCTGGATTGGTATATCCTACCTGGTAATTGTGGGTTCTGTTATTACGTTTGTTGCTTTTATATATAGCATTAAATATTTGCCACCTGCTTTGGCTTCCTTATATGCTTATATCAATCCAATTGTAGCTATTTTAATTGGTTCAGTAGTTTTCAAAGAACGGCTTACCCTGAATATCCTCACCGGATCTATTATAACTCTGGCAGGTGTTTATATGGTAAATCTGAGTTTAAAGAAAAAGTAAGTTATTGAACTTTTGGTTTAACATGCATTTAATCTCAGGAACTTTTCATACAAATTCCTCCATTCAACCCATATTTCCTGTTCTGTTAAAAAGTGATTGTGAAACAAACAGATGAATTCTCCCTTTACCATTTTTACAGTGTTATAATATTGCTGCAGTTCTGCTGCAGCCTGTTCTGGTGTTTCTTTTTGTTCAAAATAAGCAGTGGCATCCATATAACAGAAAGGATGCAATTCTAATCCGGTAGTTTGTTCCTTTTCCAAATCATACCAAAAGAAAGGAACACAATAAGAAGCCCTGAATCCATTGATACTGCCATAGCCCATGGAATATTCTGCTGAAATCCCCGCTTCTGCCAATCTCCTGAATGTGGAAGGGAGGGTAAAACGGAGGTAATGCTGCCTGCTTTTAGAGATATCTCTTTTTAATAAGCCGTTTAGTGAGGCTATTTCTTTTAAAAGAAGTGATTCTGAACCTTTATCGCCACTTTTCCAGGTAGGATGAATTCCGATATCATATTTTGCTGCTAAGCGTTTGTACAAACGCTGCAATCCACGGGAAGACAATTTCAGATTCTTGTCATATTTACCTCTTTCAATAATGGCCATTAAAAAATATATTGGTTGCAGCTGGCATTCATCATGCAAAGCATCCAGCCAATCAAATACATCAAATGGGTCTTTATACTTACCACTATATACTTTACCTCTTTCCAGAACTTTATCAAAATCAGCTCTCAGTAAATCCCGGTAAAAACCCAGTACATTTTTCCAAACTGGTTGATACTGATAAGCATAAGCAATATCCACATCATAGGTGGGTATAAAACGAAATATCCGCTCCGGAAGTTGACATCCAGTCAATTTTTCAAATTCCTTCCACCAAAGATTTACCAAAGGAAGGTGCAAAAAATTTTCTGTATATGCTAAACATCCTTGGTGATCATACCGGTTATATTCATCTGACTGATGAGGCAGGTATTCTTCATAGCGGGATATTAAAAAAAATGAAGCAGCAAATATGTCAAAAGGAATATCACCTTCCGATTCAAAAAATACCTTCAGTGTATTCCATTCAAAACAAACAATATCCTGTGTTTTTATACAATTTTCAAATAAAAGGCTGTGAGGATGTATAAAACATTCATTGGCAGTAATTCTTCCTGCTGAGTAATTGATTTTAAAATCCGGGTAAGTTATAAAATCATCAGTATTGCTTGTTATTTCACAATCCTTACCCAAAACTGTTTGAACTATATATATCAGCCTGTTGGTAATATGGGTGGTGTAAATCAGCACTGTTTACTAAATAGATTACCTATTAACTGATCCCGTTTTTTTTATCTCTGTCCAGCCACAACTGGTTAAAGGTCTTATCGCTGAACTGCAGGTCTGCCCTATGTTCTTTCCAGCCTTTAAATGCATGATTGACTACAAAATTTTTGAGTTTGCCATTACCCATATTATACATTCCCCTGTTCATACTGGCTGTTTTCCAGGCTTTCCAGGCCAGCCTTTCGCCCAATGAACTAACCCCTTCATTTACTGCTTCATGCCTGTTTTCCAGCAACAATTCATGCAGGTTAATTTTAACCGCACAAACCTCGGTGCAGTTACCACAAAGTGAGGAGGCATAACTTAAATGTTTATATTCTGCCATCCCTTTTAAATGTGGTGTAATAACACTGCCAATGGGACCACTATAAGTTGTGCCATAAGAATGCCCACCAATATTTTTATAAATTGGACAGGCATTTAAACATGCCCCGCATCGAATACAGTAGAGTGATTCTCTTGCCTTGGCATTTGCAAGCAGATTGGTTCTGCCATTATCCAGCAAAATCACATACATTTCTTCTGGTCCATCAGTTTCACCGGGTTGTCTTGGACCTGTAATAATGGAATTATATACGGTAACTTTTTGTCCAGTTCCAAAAGTGGACAATAATGGCCAGAACAAAGACAGATCTGTTAAAGTAGGTATCACTTTCTCAATGCCTACCACTACAATATGCGTTTTTGGAAAAGCACAACTTAAACGTGCATTCCCTTCATTTTCTGTAACAGCAATAGCACCGGTATCTGCAATAATAAAATTGGCACCTGTTACCCCTATTTCTGCCTGCACATATTTTTCTCTTAACAGTTTACGGGCAACCTGTGTTAATTCTTCAGGGGATAATCCACCAGATACACCTAATTTATTAGCAAACAGCTTTGCAACATCTTCCTTGCTTTTGTGCATGGCAGGTGTTACTATATGATAAGGAGGTTCACCATCCAGCTGCTGAATATATTCTCCCAGATCTGTTTCCACACTTTCAATCCCATTTTTTTCCAGGTATTTATTCAGGTGTATTTCTTCAGTTACCATGCTTTTGCTCTTCACCAGTGTTTTACAGTTTTTTGCTTTACATATTTTACCTATTTCCTGTAAAGCCTCCTCTGCATTTTCAGCCCAGATTACTTTTGCCCCCCTGGCATTGATTTTCTTTTCAAAATGTTCCAGGTACTGATCCAGGTTCTCAATGGCTCTCCATTTTGCATTTTTAGCCCTTTCCCTGGCCAGGTTAACATCTGCAAACTGTGCCTTACCAGCCGGAACAGCTGCATTGTATTTTCCTATATTAAAGTTGATCTTTCGCCGATGATCAAGATCTGCTGCTTTAATAGTACTTTTTGCAATAAATGAATCTGATTTACCACTCATTGAATTTGTTTTAATAGTCACTAGCGATTTTTCATATGTGCAGCCGTTTCTTCCAGGGCTTTATAAAACTCTTCCCCATATTTTCTGATCAATGATTCCTTTAAAAAGATATAGACCGGCATTTTCAGTTTCTGACCAAGACTACAGGCAGCCCCGCAGAGGTCTTCTCTGGGACTGTAATTGAGGTATTCCATATCCGGGTCCAATTTGCTTTTTGAAATCCGCACAGGATATAAATGGCAGCTAATCGGCTTTTTCCAACCAATTTTATCTGTATAATATGCCTGTTCAATGGCACAGAGTATCACCCCATTTTTATCTTTAAATCCATATGCACATATTCCACCGTTTACAGTGGGGGTAACCCATCCAAATTCACGGTCATATTCATATTTACCATTTCTTTCCGTTTCTTTCAGGCCTTCCTCCGTCATGTACTTTTTAATAACATCAAAATATTCCACTATAAAATCCAGTTCGTCCTTCTCCAATGGGGCACCGGCATCTCCATCTTCACAACAACCTCCTTTACATCTGGCAAGATCACATACAAATTGTTCTTCAATCACTTCGTCACTCACCAGCTTATTATCAATAACTATCATAAAATTTAGCTTTCTCTTTTAAGGAGATTTTGCACAAAGATATAGTGGCTCACTTACCTTGCCAAAGGAGATGACGGAAACACTCCCGGGATCTGATAACAGGATGTATTTTTACAATTAACTGATGACTGGAATAGATTGATCACTATTTTACTGATTCTTCCACTGGAAGGTATTGATCAGATGCCGCATGTCTTCCAGTAAAAAATGGTTGACAATACTTAATGAGTCTTCATTGGGAGTTGCATCAAAATACAGGGCCCCACGGAGAAAATGCTTTACAGAATCAGTGAGAAAGAATTGATTGGCTGTAGCCACATCTCCACCAATTTTAAAAAATCTCCCTGCTATTTTATGGTCTGTAAGAATCAGGGAATCATCAATGGAATAGGCTTTTGAACTGTGTTTATTACTCATGGTAAACGCATCATTCACCAGCTTATCCAGGCTGTTCTTTCCTATTTCTTTATAACTCACATATATTCTGCCATTAAACTGCGGAAAGTTGATATTGATCCACCAGGGGTTTTCTGTAGCGCCACCAAAAAAAGTTGAGTCTTTTACCACATTGGCATACACCGGATATTCAAATGTATACGGATAACCAGGTTGATTGAATACCTGATATTTCTTTACCGGGAAATCTATTTTAAAGTATCCTTTGGGCTTCGGGGTATACGGGCTATTGCAGGAATAAATCAATGAAATGAAAAACACTACTGGAAGAATCAGGCATCTCATTAATAAACATTTACTACTCTTTTTTATAGCCTTATTGCTACTTGCACTTATCTGCTTACTATCCAATTTATTCCTCACTCAAACTAGGCTTTATAGTGATCTTAATTTTATTAACACGGGTTTTCGCCACTTCCAGTACAGTAAACTCAAAATCACCTGAAATAATGATCTGATTGGCATGGGGTATCTCGCCAGCCAGTTCCAATACCAATCCAGCTAAGGAATCACTCTCTCCTTTTACATTGTTAAATGTATCCACAGGCAGTTCCATTGCTTTACAAACATCATTGATCATGGTTCGGCCTTCAAACACATAATTAAAATTGTCTATTTTTTTAAACCCGGAATCCTCATCATCAAATTCGTCTTTAATATCACCTATCACTTCTTCCAGTATATCTTCCAGTGTAACAATACCGCTGGTTCCTCCAAATTCATCCACTACTACTGCAATATGAATTCTTTTACTTTGAAAGTCGCGTAATAAATCCTCAATCATCTTCTGTTCATGAACAAAATACGGGGAACGTATCATTTCATGCCAGTCAAATTCAATATCCGAGCCAATGAAAGGCAGGAAATCTTTTGTATGGATGATACCCACTATCTCATCCAGATCTTCTTTATACACCGGCATTCTGCTGTAATGCAGTTCAGTCAGCTTATCCAGCAGGTCTTTTAAAGTAGATGTATAATCTACTCCATGCACTTCCAACCGGGTACGCATAATCTGTTTTACAGTAATATTGCCAAACTTTAAAATGCCCTTCAGTATATTTTTTTCATTTTCAGTAGTGCCCGTATCTGTAATATCAATAGCATGATATAATTCTTCATTGGTAATAGAACCACTGGATTTATTGGAGAGGCTTTTTTCAATAATATCAGAATATTTTACCAGCCATTTACTGATATTTTGAAAAATATAGTGCACAATCTCTACCACAGGACCCATTTCTTTTGCAAAACGGATATTGTTTTGTGATGCCATGATCTTAGGCATAATCTCCGCAAATATCAATAACACGGAAGTTACCAGGGTAATTTTGATCAGGAATTCCACCCATTCAAAATTCTTATTAAAAATCAGTAAGTCATCAATCAGGATATTGGAAATGATAATGATAGCAATATTAATAAAGCTGTTTGCTATTAATAAGGATGCCAGCAACCTTTTTGGGTCTTCCAGTAAATTGATAATTCGTTTATAGGAAAGGCTTTGCTTGGTCTTTAAAAGGTTAATATCCTTATAGGTTAGCGAGAAAAATGCAACTTCAGCACCGCTAACAATAAATGAAAGCAGCAATAAACAAAGCAACAAAACAATTAATACAGTAGTAGCCTGCGTATTAATTGTGAAAAGGAAATAAATTTTTCCAAAAACCGAGTGATAATCCAATGCCATTTTTTTTAATGAATAAATACAGTATCACAAAAGGCCGAAACGCAATCGGCCGCATCCTCCACCTTGCAAAAATATCGTTTTTACTGAACTTTTATTAAAAAGGTAAACTTTCACCCGGATCCCCGATTGGCGGGATATCATCCCCTGCATACCCTTCCAGTGGCCCATGTGTATGCCCATCCCCTCTTTTGTCCAGCATAATCAGGTTATCTCCTACCACTTCTGTGGCAAATTTCTTATTCCCTTCCTTATCTTCCCAGCTACGTGTACGCAATCTGCCTTCAATATAAATCAGACTGCCTTTGTGTAAATATTTCTGTGCAAGGTCTGCCAATCCCCTCCATAAAACGATCGTATGCCATTCCGTTTGAGAAACCAGTTTACCATTCCTGTCTTTGTAAGTTTCGGTTGTAGCCAAAGGAAATTTGGCCACACCTATATTACCTTCCAAAAACTGCACATCTGGGTCTTTTCCAAGATTTCCAATTAGCATGACTCTGTTTACGCCTCTCATACGCAACGATTTTAAGCTGTTATTTTAAACCATCTTAAAATTAATCTATTTTAGTTATATTTAGAAATAGTCTCAAAAAAATCTAATCCGGTTAAAAATCTGCTATAAATCAATGCAGTTATTCTGTTGGTTTTAACTGTTTATGGAGTAATAACCGCCTTTCCCGGCTGTTAAAATAAATCCGTCTTACCCAATTTATGTAAACCCATCCAATTGGTTGTTCCAAATAATCTTATAAACCTGAAATTTATTTTCAGGATCTCATTAAAACAATGGTACCGCTGATGATTAAAACAGCCCCGATAATTAATTTAGGGGTGATCGGCTCTTTTAAGATTAAATAAGATAACAAAAAGGTAACAAGAATACCTCCTTTATCAATAGTACTAACTACAGATACATTGGCTGTTTTCATTGCTTTAAAAAACAGAATCCAATAAATGGCAGTAGATAATCCCGCCAGTACAAACCATCCCAGCGCTTTTCCCGGAATTGTTTTGATATCCTTTAATCCGCCGGAAATAAAGGCATTTAATAAAACCACACTGAATAAAACAGCCGTTCTGATTACCAGCGCAGTGTGGTCATTAGCCTGCTTCATTCCCATTTTGGCAAATACTAAAGCAGCACCCCCTGTTAAAGTAGATAAAAGTGCATACATCATCCATGGTTGCATACGATTCATTTTTATGGTGTGGTTATTATCCATACTGTTTATACTGTAAATTACCAATGCAAATAAACCTCATTTAATTAATACATTTCCTACAAAAAATACTGGTTCAATAATAATCACCTGCAACTATTTTTAAGGTATAAAACATACTATTTCCTGAAAAGAAAGGTTCAAATGACTAAAAAGCAAGGTTTATGCAAAACCAGCAGGCATAAATGTTTAAAACAATCTGCTCTCAACAAAATATATTGCAGAATTGCGAATTAATAGTCTAATTTTATATTTGTGATCCAAAGCTCTTCATACATTCAGTCCTGATTAGTGTCAATTTTTACGCTTCTTTTCTGTAATTATTAATCTCCTCTTTACTCTTTGCTGCAGTCCTTTTATCACAGGTATTTTTATTGTATTATTCAAAATGATTATTTCATGAACATTTATGTTTCGAATCTAAGTTTTCATACAAATGAAGCTGACTTAGAAAAATTATTCGGTGGATTCGGTGCTGTTTCTTCAGCCAAAATTATTACTGACAGACAAACCGGGCAGAGTCGTGGTTTCGGATTTATTGAAATGCCAGCAACAGCAGATGCTGAAGAAGCTATTAAAATGCTGAACGGCAAAGAAATTGAAGGAAGAAGTATGTCTGTATCTATTGCCAGAGAAAAAACTGACAGACCAGATAATAAAAGATGGTAGTAATACCCTGAACCTTTTTTTAAAAGAGCCTCTTTAAGGCTCTTTTTTTTTGAGTATTTAGGAAATAGTATTTAACCAGGGTCTTTTCTTAATTTTTTAACTCTTTATACGATAACTAAAATCAACCTGAAAAAATGCTCCCTTTTCGAACATATTCATACTCTTTTAACAATGCGTAAATAAACGTTTGGCCCTTTATTTGAGTCTAATTGCCAATAAATTACACCCAACAATATGAAAAGAATTACGCTTATTACTTCCGCTTTGTTTATAATTATGTTTGCAGCCTGTTCTAAAACAAGTTCTACCAGTAATAACAGTAATAGTTCCACTTCCCTTTTTCCTTTAAAAGCAGGAAATTACTGGAAATACCAGGATTCTTCCTTTACAGCTTCCGGTAGTTTACAGGCAAGTGCATCTGACAGCACTTTCATTAACAAAAATACAACCTCGGTTAACGGTGTTACTTTTTATGGTATTACTGATTCTATCGGTTGGTTTGGAACCGGCGGATATGTTACTGTTGATCCTTCCAATACTTATTTGTATGGGATGGACAGCCTGAATGCATCTGATTATTTATTTTTTGCACTGGCATCCAGTGATGGATATTTAATTGGCAGTAATTCTGATTTTACAAACCCGGCATGTATTGGAACTGATGCTTTGTATGGATTTGCCTCTAATTATAAAGTAAATGGGTATACCTGCTACCGTTCTTACGGAATGTATAAGGATTGTAACAATAATATACTCAATGCTTATGTATATTATGTATGCCCTGGTGTTGGCATTGTAAGGATAGAAGACTATCTGGCAAATCCTAATGTAGCTACCAATACTTTGTATATGGATTATTCCCAAACACTGCAATCCTACAAATTAAATTAGCTGTATAAGACCCTCTTTTACTTATACCAACAGCATACCGGCACCTTAATCGGGTATTAATCGGTTAGGGCCAAGTCCGTTAATTGACGGACTTGGTATGAGCCGACTCCGAACCGATTAAGGTGCCGGTACATGCCTGGTATTGAAAATACTGTATTCAAAACGGGCTGAAACCTTTCCAGGTTAATGTAATTATTGTTTAATTAAGGCTGTACAATTACCATTGTAGCTTATCACTTAGTTAATAAAAATGCCTATCCAAAAGTTGTAAAGCAAGTTTTAATCTGCCCCATAGTTCTTAAAGATTGCATTACTTACCAGGATGCCAGTTAAAAAGAGTACCATTTATCAGGCTTAAATCACCACTCATCACATCGGCATTTTAAACTTATTTTCATATCTTATTGATTATCTGATCATTATAATAGTGTACACTTCCTACCAGTGCCTATTACTAAAATAAACTAGGTACTATGTGTTGCATGGTACTAAAAAAAGTCCCATCTTTGTGTTGTCAAAGTAGAAAAGGCCATACGCCTTAAGAAACTAAGAAAAACAAAAACATTAAAAATACAGGTTATGAAAAACGAAAAAAACAACACTATGATTTCCCGCAACAACGAAGGGAATTTTGTTAGCACAGAATCCAATGAAATTCTGTCAATGGCAGCAACAGTAAATACACAGAAACCAAGTTTCGGAATTACCGATTACTGGAATGTTCAGAAAATGAGAAGAGACAGGGTGTACAGAAGGTATATGTAACCTGAGGGGTTTACAAAATTACCACCCTTTTAAAAAACGAATTTTTACTCATTCAATAAAAGGTTTCATTCTTAACCCTTAACAAGCAAAGAAAAGAAACCACAAAAACTCCAAGTATGGATATTCAGAATACTCAAAGTCAGATGCGAAAAGGTGTATTGGAGTTTTGCATTTTATCCGTCATCCGCCAGGGTGAAGTGTATCCCAGTGATATTGTTGATAAAATGAAAACTGCAAACCTGCATATTCTGGAAGGCACATTGTATCCATTGTTAACCCGGTTAAAAAATGCAGGGCTGCTCAATTACAGATGGGTGGAAAGCAGCAGCGGCCCTCCCAGAAAATATTTTCTGATGACCGACAAAGGCCTTGAATTTTATGGTGAACTGGAACGCACCTGGAAAGAACTGGCTGATGCGGTACATTCTTTAACCGAACCAATTACAGAAACAGAAACATCTGATTCAATTGAAACCCAACCATAACCAAAAAAATTGATCTGATAATGAAAAAGGTAATCAACATAAACTTTCAGGGCAGGGTAATTCCCATTGAGGAATCTGCTTATGATATATTGAAGCAATATATTGAGAGTTTAACCCGATATTTTGCCAACGAGGATGGCAAAGAAGAAATCATTAATGATATAGAAGGCCGTATTGCCGAATTATTTGGCGAAGTACTAAAAAAAGGCAGTACCTGTATCACTGATGAAGATGTAAATACCATCATTGCAAGCATGGGCCGTCCGGAAGATTTTGACGGTGAAGAAGCCAATATTCATGCACAAATAAACGGGGAGGATAAAAAACAGAGCCAATCCGGCTCTCAGCAACATAATAGCCAGTATTCCAATGACCCCAAACGACTGTTCAGGGATGAAAACAATAAGGTTTTGGGTGGTGTATGCAGTGGCCTGGCTAATTATTTTGGTATTGACCCGGTAATTATGAGAATCCTTTTCTTAATTACCATTTTCGGAGCAGGCTTTGGATTTATCACCTACCTCATTTTATGGATTGTAGTGCCCAGCACCGCTTCAACTGTTATTGGTTCTCCCCGCAAAAGATTATTCCGTGATGCTGATGAAAAAGTAATTGCTGGTGTTTGCAGTGGCCTGGCCCGTTATTTCGGTATCAGTGTTATAATACCCAGGCTTTTATTTATCATACCATTTTTATCTTTTGTATTCCGGTTTTCACATTGGGGATGGTGGGATTTTCCACATTTCTTAAGCTTTTCATTTAGTCCGGGTGCCCTCTTTATCTATATCATTCTATGGCTGGTAATACCTGAAGCAAAAAGTGCTGCTGATAAACTGGAAATGAAGGGTGAAAAAGTGGATTTGAATAATATTAAATCTACCATTCAGAACGATCTGGAAGGATTGGGTAAAAAGGCCAAACAATGGGGTACAGAATTTGGTGAAACCGTTTCTGAAAAAGGGAAACAATTCAGCAGTGAAGCTGCCGGAGTTGCCAAAAAGAATAGCAGGGGTGTAGGAGACTTTATTGTACTGCTCTTTAAAATATTTGCCTATTTCATTATTGGTGTGGTATTATTTGCTGTGGTTGTTGCGCTGTTTTCCATCGGCGTCGTATTTACAGGTTTAACCCCGGTAAAACCTTTTGTAATTGATGATGGACTGCAGAATGTGTATGCTATGGGAACTTTACTTCTATTTATCTGGGTACCTATTATAGGATTGATTACATTAATCATCCGCCGCCTGGCTAAAATAAAAGGCAACAGTAAATTATTGCGTTATGCATTTGTATCGCTCTGGTTAATTGGATTATTCTGCTTTATCAGCCTGATTATTTCTGTAAAAGACGATTATTATTACAGTAATCATCCAGCGGAAGAAAATGTGGAACTGGTAAACCCTAAAGTGAGTAAACTGGAAATTACAGCCCCGCATACTTTACGTTATTACAACCGCAGGTGGTTTAAAATGGAACCCTTTGCCAGTTATGATGAAGACAGTGTTTTTGTACAAAACGTAAGAATCAGGATTGTAAAATCAAAATCAGACAGCTTTACCATCACCCAGGTAAAACTAGCCAATGGAAGTTCTAAAAAAGAAGCAGATAATATAGCTTCTAAGATAAAATATGATATCATCCAGGAAGATACCATTTTGAAACTGGATAAAGGTATTACTATTACCAGGGATCAGAAATTCCGTAACCAGCATATTATCTTAACCATTGCGGTACCGGTAGGTAAAAAAATAAAAGTAAATGACAATATTGGCTGGAATGATGATGTGCATTTACATATGGGTTTTGACAATGATAACTGGAATGATGAGGATTATAATGACCAGAAAGAAGAGAGATGGGACCATGGAGTGGAATATATCATGACCACTAAAGGATTGGAAAGGACCGATAAAAAACAGGAAGATGAAGAAGTAGCTCCGGAAAATAATGATGACCAGCCGAACAATGCTGTGGAAGAATTTAAAAAGAGTAAGGAAGAAATTCTGAAACAGAAAGAACAAAAGCTGAAAGAGTTAAGGGATATTGATAAAGAATTGCAAAACAGCGGAGACAGTACCCGTTATCATTATCAGCCCGATAACCCTAAAAAGCCAGAGGCAAAGAAAATAGTGGAAACCGTACCAACAAAATCAAACAATACAAGCAGGACAATGCATTTTGATGAGTTGTTGCTGATGAAATTCTCCATATAAACTAGGTTAAACCTGCATTTGCAGGTGGTTGGGACAAATGAGTGCCTTACCCCTAAAAAGGTAGGGCACTTTATTGTAAAGCCAGAAAAAATCAACTGAAATATGCATCAGTTGCTTTTATTTTTTAAAAGCAGGTGTAAGGCTTATTTTTGTTGCTCAATAAAACACCAATTGTGATAAAAAATACCCCTTTTACCCAAAAACACATTGACCTGGGCGCTAAAATGGCTGCTTTTGCCGGTTATAATATGCCCATCAGTTATTCAGGCATTAACGATGAACATGCATCTGTACGTAACAATGCAGGCATATTTGATGTAAGCCATATGGGTGAATTTATTTTAAAAGGGGAACATGCACTGGACCTGATTCAAAGGGTTACCAGTAATGATGCTTCTAAAATAAGCAATGGCAAAGCGCAATACAGCTGTCTCCCTAATAAGGAAGGTGGAATTGTAGACGATTTACTGGTGTTTTGCATTGAGGAAAACAAAACCTATATGCTGGTGGTAAATGCGAGTAATATTGAAAAGGACTGGAACTGGATTTCCTCCTTTAATACAAAAGGTGTGGAAATGCAGAATATCAGTGATAAAACCTGTCTGCTGGCAGTACAGGGCCCTAATGCCACTAAAATATTACAACCATTGACGGATATAGATATCCTGAATATGAAATATTACACTTTTGCTAAAGGTGTTTTTGCTGGTGTTGAAAACGTTTTGATCAGTGCTACCGGTTATACGGGTGCAGGGGGAGTAGAAATTTATTTTGAGGATAAGGGAGATAATGCAGAAAAAATCTGGGCTGCTATCTTTGAACTGGGTACACCACAGGGATTAAAACCAATTGGGTTAGGAGCCAGAGACACTTTACGCTTAGAAATGGGTTATTGCCTGTACGGCAATGATATAGATGACAGTACCAATCCGCTGGAAGCAGGATTAGGATGGGTAACCAAATTTACCAAAGACTTTACTGCAAGGCCAATTATAGAACAAATAAAAGCAGAAGGGATTAAAAGAAAACTGGTGGGTTTTGAAATGATTGAAAGAGGCATTCCACGCCATGATTATCTTATAAAAGACAGTACCGGTGTTACCATTGGTAAAGTAACCAGCGGGACACAGGCCCCTTCTTTAGGAAAAGCCATTGGATTGGGTTATGTGGCTGTACAGCATGCTGCGGTGGACAGTGAAATATATATAGACATCAGAAATACCCTGATTAAGGCAAAAGTGGTGAAATTTCCCTTTGCAGGATAAGCAGTAGCAATGAGAAAACTATTTGTTTTTTTTCTTTCATTGAGTTTGCTATTAATAGCCTGTCACAGAAGGTCTGTTCCATCAGCCTTGCCCGGAGAAGGAAAATTGATTACAGAAATTGGTATTGCTTCCTACTACTCCAATAAATTTGACGGAAAGCCAACTTCCAGTGGTGAAGTATTTCATCAAAACAAATTAACAGGAGCACACCGGGAATTACCGTTTAATACTCTGGTTAAAGTAACCAATCTGAGTAACAATAAATCAGTCATTATCCGGATCAATGACCGGGGACCGTTTATCAAAGGAAGGCTGATAGATCTAAGCAGATCTGCTGCTGAAAAATTAGACATGATAGAAGCTGGTATTATTAAAGTAAAAATTGAATACCACAGGCCCTGATGCTTTCTATCTTCCATTCATTATTTTTGCGCCATGAATAAATTACCCTTCCTGCATACCATCGTATCACCTAAATTATTGCAGTTGTATGATATCGCAGATAGTATAGTAGTGATTATAGATGTTTTCAGGGCTACTTCTACCATTGCAACAGCCTTATACAATGGAGCCAGTCAGGTAATACCGGTAGATTCTGTAGATCAGTGTATTGCCATCGGAAATGCAACGCCCAACAGTATCACTGCAGGAGAAAGAGACGGAAAAGTAATAGAAGGGTTGGAACATGGTAACTCACCTGCTGAATATCCAAGAAACTTTATAGAAGGTAAAACTTTGGTGCTGACTACCACAAATGGCACTAAATTATTGCATATGGCTTTAAATAATGGGGCATCAGACGTAATTACAGGATCTTTTCCCAATCTGGATGCTGTATGTAATTATTTAAAAAAGCAACATAAAACCGTATTCTTAGGCTGTTCTGCCTGGAAAGACCGGTTTAACATAGAAGACACTTTATTTGCCGGTGCGGTTATACACCAGGTAAAAGAATATTTTACCATTCATTGTGATGCTTCCCTGATGGCGGAAGAAATGTATTTATTGCATAAAAATGACATGCATTCCTTTATCCGTAAAACAACTCATTGGCATCGGCTGGCTTCCTATGGCCTTGAAAAAGACCTTGAATACTGTGTAACAGAAAATCTTGCTCCTGTGCTGCCACACTATAATAAAACAACAAAAGCACTGGATGGAATGCTACAGGTGGAGTAATCAAATTAAGATTCTGCTGCATGAAAATGTAATTCTTAACAAACATTTCATTCACAATCCTTTATATTTTCTTCGCATTATGGGCCGCATTCCTTTACTTTTGCAGATTACCCTTTTCCCAACGGAAAAGTAACTGCAAAAAGCAGCAATTATTGATTACATCAAAAACAGAACAAAATTTTGGCATTACCATTCCTGATAAAACATATTTATAATAACGCTTCGGAAGAAGTGATACGCCGGGGAAAGAAAATTCACGTATTAGGAAATGTTGAACTGATTGAATATGATGATCTTATGAACGTTGTAGTGTTCAGGGTGAAAGATGACAGTTATTCCACTTACTACAAAGTTCATATCAGTAAATTTAAAGATCCCAAAACCTTACAACTAAGGTGTACCTGCCCTTATAACCTGAGTGAAGTATGCCGCCATAAAGCAGGTGCTTTATTTCAGTTACAGGAAATGCTGGACAGGAATATGCTGGGTGATAAAGAAATAGCTTACGACCAGAAGCATACCGTAATTAAGATGAAACAACTGGATCTGAAAATGATCAAGATGTTGTCCTCTCCTGAAGCATTGACAGAAGCAGAAGATTATTTACGCAGTAACAAAGCCAATATTATTGAAGCGAAGGAAGAACGTGTAAAAGCTATTATTGAAATGGATGGGCATAATTATTCCCTGCTTGTTCAGAAAAATGATGAAAGAAATTTTGATACCAGTTGTAGCTGTAAATCAGAAACAACTCATCCGCTTTGTGTTCATAAGAATATCCTTTTTCTGCAGCTGTTGAACAGCTATGGTGCCAATTTTTTTGATACCATCAGAAACTGGGATAAAGAAAAAAATAAACTGCTGTCCTTATACGGATATTCTCTGGAAGATGATTTAAAAGGGAAATTTGAATTTACTTATACTAATGGGAAACCATTTTTAAAAGTACTGGATGCATCCATTAAAAGAATTGCCCCCAGTAGTACTTCTAATGAATTAAGGCCAAAACCTGTTCTGACAGAGATTCCGGTAATAGCAGAAGCTCCTGAAAATTCGGAAGGTTTTGACGATTTAAAACGTGCGGCACTGAAACTGGGTGTAGTAATCAATAAAAATGAAGCCCAGTATCCATATATACAAATTGAAGGGATACAGGGCGAAGCCGATGAAAGTTTCCTGAAATATACCGGCAAAGCTGAAAAAATAGACCTGAATAAATTTGTAAATACAGAAGTATTCAGTGAAGAAGATAAAATGCTGGTTCAGATGCTCAGGAAGTTTTTACCCAATGAGGTAAACAGGTATTTAAACCGGAATTCACCTTTCAGTGGTATCTGGGAAAATATTATACAACAGCATAATGATGAGTTGCCTGAAGAAACCAAGCACCTGATTAATGAATATTTACATCCCAAATACAAAAAATTATTCAGCGAATTAAATGAAAGCGCATTTGCTTTCTTCCTTCCTGAAAAAAAAGCATTCACAACAGCAAACCTACAACAGGCGGAAGTATCTTCCTTTTTTATTGCCCCTGAATTCTCAGTGAATTATTATAATGAAATGTATGAGGTGGAATGCAGGGTAAAACTTCCATTGGCAGACCTGAATATTGCTGAAAACGAGTGTTCTTCTCCCTTACTTTTCCAGTATCACAATCAGTTTTATCTCTGGCAAAGACCGGAAGATATAATGATTATAGATAAATTTCTGCCAACGGGTAAGCTCACATTTTCCAAAGAAAACTGGGCTGGTCAATTGCAGGACTTTATTTTGCCATTATCCAAGGAATATAATGTGCATTTCGGAAATCTGAAAAGAGAAGAAATAAAGGACCTGAAGCCTGAATCTAAAATTATTCTTAAGGAAAAAGGAGACTACCTGATTTTCCAGCCCCTGTTTATTTACAGAGGATATGAGGTAAAAGAATTTGACAAGGAAAAAATTATACTTCCATTAGCCGATAAATTACTGGTAATACAAAGAAATGCCGAGGCTGAAAAAGCATTTATACAAAAAATTGAAAGCCTGCATTCTCAGTTCATTCATCCTTCCGAATCTCATTCTCTGGCATTAAAAGGGACTGATGTTTTAAGGAATAACTGGTTTTTCTTATTTGTGGATGCCATGAAAGAAATGGATGTGGAAGTATTTGGATATGAAGCTTTAAAAAATTTCCGTTTTAATACTGCAAAACCATCCACTAAAATTTTCATCAGTTCGCATACTGACTGGTTTGATGCCAAGGTTGAAATTCATTTTGGTGAAATGAAAGTAAGTGTGGCAGATGTAAAGAAAGCTTTGCAGAATAAACAGCAGTTTGTACAACTGAATGATGGAACACTGGGTATTTTACCGGAAGAATGGATTAGAAAATATTCTTTATTGTTCAGGGTAGGTGATGGGAAGACCTCCACCATGAAACTGAGTAAATACCATTTCAGTGTAATTGAAGAATTATATCATGAACGGAATGAAGAAGAGCTTTTTATTCAGCTGGAAGAGAAATATGAACGTTTAAAAAACAATCATGCCATTAAACCTGTAGAAGCACCACAGCATTTACAGCATATATTAAGGCCCTATCAGGAAAGCGGATTTCAGTGGCTGAATTACCTGAGGGAAGTACAATGGGGTGGTATTCTGGCAGATGATATGGGATTGGGTAAAACCATTCAGGCACTGGCTTTTATACATCATATCAAAGAAGATACCGGCAGTTTAAAAGCATTGGTGGTATGCCCAACTACATTGATGTTTAACTGGCAGAATGAAATAAAAAAATTCACGCCCACACTTACCTTTTACATACACCATGGTGGCCAAAGACTGAAAGAAAATTTATGGCAGGAAAATATTGATGTGATTATTACCACTTATGGTACTTTAAGAAGCGATATCAAACAGTTTATTGAGCTTGAACTGGATTATGTAATTCTGGATGAAAGTCAGGCTATTAAAAACCCCAACAGTAAGGTAGCAAAAGCAGCCTGCCTGCTTAACTCTAAAAACCGTTTGTGTTTAAGTGGTACACCTTTGCAAAATAACACATTTGATATTTTTGCCCAGATGAATTTCTTAAACCCGGGAATGCTGGGGAGTATAGAATTCTTTAAACAGGAATTTGCAGTACCAATAGATAAGTTTGGTGAAAAAGAACAAAAAGATCATTTAAGAAAACTGTTATATCCTTTTATACTAAGAAGGACGAAAGAGCAGGTAGCAAAAGATTTACCGGAAAAACAGGAAATGATTCTGTTTTGTGAAATGGGGGATGAACAGCGTAAAATTTATGATGCCTACCGGAATGATTACAGGGATAAGATTTTGGGGCTGGTTGAAACACAGGGTGTCAATAAATCTCAGCTTACCATTTTACAGGGTTTAATGAAACTGAGGCAGATTTGCGACAGTCCGGCCATTGTTAATGAAAAAGAAAGATTTCCTAATATTTCCGTTAAACTGGAAGAAATAGGCAGAGAAATTACCGAAAATATCAGTAACCATAAAGCCCTCATCTTTTCTCAGTTCCTGGGTATGCTGGCACTGATTAAAGATAAATTACAGGGATTGGGTGTGGACTATGAATATTTTGATGGAAGTACCAGTGCTCCTGACAGAGAAAAAGCGATTAACCGTTTCCAGAATGACGACAATTGCCGTGTATTCCTGATCTCACTGAAAGCGGGTGGTGTAGGCTTGAATTTAACAGCTGCAGACTACGTATATATAGTTGACCCCTGGTGGAATCCTGCTGTGGAGCAACAGGCTATTGACCGGACACACCGTATCGGTCAGACAAAAAATATTTTTGCTTACAGAATGATTTGTACGGATACAGTTGAGGATAAGATTTTAAAACTGCAGGACAGGAAACGTGCATTAGCCAGAGACCTTATTACAGATGATGATGGATTTGTGAAAACACTTACCAAAGAAGATGTGGAATATTTATTCAGTTAGTTAACCTTTAAAAAAAGGCTTTTCACCTGAATACCTATTGTGCTTCTTGCTACACCGATAATTTTGGTTCTTTTTCCAATCATCATAATAGCTTGCGTATAAAATGTTAAAGTAATTAATATTACATTATTATATACAATCTTTTATTCCATGAAAAGACTAGCTGTTCTAATATTCCTGCTTATTCTTCATTTTGGCTTATTTGCCCAGGGTACCGGTACTATAAAAGGTAAAGTGATTGATTCTGTAGGCAAACAATCGTTAAGAGATGCTTCTATTGAAATATTAAAAGCTTCTGATTCGTCAATGGTTTTATTGGGATTAGCGAAACAGGATGGTAGCTTTGAAGTGGGGAATATTCCTTTGGGGAGTTATATTCTGCGTATTTCCTTTCAGAGTTATGCATCCATGTTTAAAAAAATCAGAATTACCCCTACTGCTAATCAGATAAATTTAGGTACTGTCTATTTAAACTCAGTCTCAGACAGGTTACCGGATGTGGTGGTAACCCAATCGCCCATACAGGTAAAAAATGATACCATTTCCTATAATGCTTCCAGTTTTAATACCAAACCCAATGCACTTGCTGAAGATCTGATCAAGAAATTACCTGGTGTGGATGTTGCAACGGATGGGACCATTAAAGCTCAGGGGGAAACTGTAACCAGGGTTTTGGTAAATGGTAAAAGATTTTTTGGGGATGATCCAAAAATGGCAACCCGGAATTTACCCCCTGATGTAATTGAAAAAATACAGGTATTTGATGACCTGAGCGATCAGAGTAAATTTACTGGTTTTGATGATGGAAACCGTGTTAAAACCATGAATATTACCACCAAGAAAAATGCCAACAAGGGATATTTCGGGAAGTTAGTTGCGGGGATAGGCACCAATAATGATTTTGATGAAAGTTTAAATATGCACCGGTTTGATGGCAATTCTCAATTATCTGTTTTAGGGCAGGGTAATGATATTAATAAGCAAAACTTTACACAGGCCGATATGCTGGGAGGTGGTCCAAGAGGTGGTGGTGGAGGTGGTGGTGCAACAAGTGTTACCAGTCCGGGTGTTACTACTACATGGGCAGGTGGTGCAAATTTTAAAGATTCCTGGGGTACACTGAATAGCAGTGCTTATGGAAGTTATTTCTTTAATAGTCTGGATACTAAACTGGACCAGATGAGCCAGAATCAAACCATTTTGTCTGCTGATTCTTCCATATTCAAAAACTCAAGTTCAACTTCTTTAAGCCGTTCACCCAGCCACAGAATTAATTTTAACCTGGAAGAGAATTTTGATACTTTGAATTCATTGGTTTTCAGGCCAAATATTACTTTTCAAAGTGCAATGCCTACAAATACTTCTTCTTCTTCCACAACAATTAACAGTATAAACGGGCCAATACTGAATAGTTCAATCGGCCGTAGTTCAAGCCAGAACAGTGGCTATAATATTAATGGGAGTAACCTGCAGTTAAGGCATAAATTTAAAAAACGATTCAGGACTATCTCTCTGGATGTAAATTTTTCTGCAAGTAACAATACAGGGAATGGTTACAATTATGCAGTAAATACTTTTTCAACACCTCATTATCGTCTGGACACACTGAATCAGTTTAATGATAACAGCTTTAATTCCTTTGGCATTTCACCCACTTTATCATATACTGAACCAATTGCTAAAAATCAGATCCTGGAATTCAGGTTTAACTATAATTACAGCAAAAACAATTCAGTCAGTAATACTTATCAGTACAATAATTTTACGGGTCTTTATGATAATTTCGACAGCCTGTACAGTAATTCGTATAAATATGAATCCAATTCAGAAACAGGAACCATCAGTTACCGATTACAAAAACAGAACTATAATTTTAACCTGGGATCAGGGGTACAGTTTACCAATTACTCCAGTGATAATATTGTAAAAAATGTAGTAGTGGCAAACAAAGTTGTGAATTTCACCCCTACTGCCAACTTCATTTATAATTTTTCTAAAACCAATAATCTTCGGATTTATTATATGGGCAGAACCGGGCAGCCAAGTGTGTCAAACCTCCAGCCCATTAAAACCATCAGCGGATTAGATACTGCAATTGGTAACCCCAACCTGAGCCCTCAGTTTACCAATTCTATAAGACTCTTATACGCTAAATTTGATGTAGCAACACAAAGAGTATTGTTTGCCACTATTAATGCTTCCATGATATCAAATGATATACAAAGTTCAATTATACAGCATGCTAATGGTACCAAGACAACCACTTATACCAACCTAAATGGTACTTACAATGTAAGTGGCTATTTCAATTATGGATTTAGTTTAAAGAAGCCAAAATCTAATTTGAATTTTACCACCAACCTTAGTTATGCTCAATCTCAAACCCTGCAGAGTTATGACAGTACGATAATGCATCCCAACAGCGATTTTGTGCACAATACCAATTTAGGGGAAACCATTAAATGGACCACAAATCTGAAGGATCATTTTGACATGAATATTTCAACCGGAATTAATTATACCATTGCCAACAATACTTTAAACCCTAAATTAAATTCTAACTACTTTACGTATAATGCGGTATTTGATGTGACCTTTTACACCAAGAATGGATGGATTATTGCATCTGACTTTAATTATACTTACAGCGGAAACAGACCTGCCGGCTATAATGCCAGTGTTCCTTTAATCAGTCCTGCCATAGCAAAACAATTCTTAAAGAATAAAAGAGGGGAACTGAGATTAAGTATGTTTGATTTATTAAATCAAAATGCCAGTGTATCCCGTTCGGTATCACAAACATCAATTACAGATTCCAGAACAAGTGTACTTACTCAGTATTTTATGCTAACCTTTACATTTAATCTTCGAAATTTTGCCGGGCAGCAACAACAAAGAATGCCAGGTATGTTTCAGGGAATGTTCAGAGGAGGTGGCTTCCCTGGTGGTGGTTTTGATGGCGGTGGTGGTGGCGGATTCAGAAGAAATCAATAAACATTTCTATAGAAATATTTTAAAACCGGCCAAATTTAACAGGGCCGGTTTTTTCATAACATAAACTTTAAGAAAAAAAAAGGCTTATTTATTACAAACTGTTATACTTTTACACCCTCAAAAAAGTTTGTTCACCTTTTCATTCTCAACAGAAGTTGAAACAAAGAAATTTACATACGCCGTTAGTTGCAAATCATCCTTCATTAGAAGGTGCTGCCTCTTCTTTGGGTTATACTAATTTTCTTTTCTTATTACGACGATCCCGTATCTAATACTATGTTACTCAAACGTAGTAATAGGGCTTTTACTAATTTTAAGGCCCATAGTGTTTTTATTCAATTTTATAATTTCTAATTGTGGTATATAAATAGTGGAAAATCAACAACAAATTATAATTCGGGTTGCAGATCATTTGGATACACATTATGCAAAACGCATTACAGACGAGATGGAATCCAGTGCAAAAGCGAGGGGAACTGGTATTGCCAAAAGATCTCCGGAATATGTAGCCAATAAAATGCTGGAAGGTAAAGCAGTAATAGCAGTTACCGCTACTGGCCAATGGGTTGGATTTTGCTATATTGAAGAATGGAGTCATGGAAAATTTGTAGCCAACAGTGGATTAATCGTTTCTCCGGAATTCAGAAAAAGCGGGGTTGCCAAACAGATAAAGAAAAGAATCTTTGATCTGTCCAGGGAAAAATACCCTGATTCAAAAATATTCGGACTGACTACCGGCCTGGCCGTCATGAAAATAAACAGTGAACTGGGATACGAACCTGTAACTTATTCAGAATTAACAGATGATGAAACTTTCTGGGCAGGTTGCAGGAGTTGTATAAACTATGATATATTAATGAGCAAAGACAGGAAAAACTGTATGTGCACTGCCATGTTGTTTGACCCTGCAGATCATTACGAATCAAAAGAAACCACTGAAGACTTTACCAGGAAAAGCAAATTATACGAGCGCTTATTAAAATGGAAACAATTGTTCAGAAAGGATAAAAACGGAAATGGCAGTGGTTTAAAACAAAAATCTCCCATGAGTTTATTCATTCATTTATAATGCCATTCCTGTTTCCTGATATGGAGTGGTTTAATAATTATTTAAGATTTCAGTTATGAGCAACAATCAAACAAACAGCACTATTTCCCAATCTGTTGCTGGTCCTAAGAAAGTAGTACTGGGATTTAGTGGCGGACTTGATACGACTTTTTGTGTAAAACATTTTGAAGATAAAGGTTATGAAATTCACAGTATAATTGTAAATACCGGTGGGTTTACTGAGGAAGAATTGAAAAAAGTAGAAGCACATGCCTATAAACTGGGTGTAAAAACACATACCACGATTAATGCGGTAAAAGGATATTATGACCGGATTATTAAATACCTGATTTTTGGGAATGTACTGAAAAATAATACCTACCCCTTAAGTGTTAGTGCTGAAAGATTAAGTCAGGCTTTACATATTGCAGAACATGCCAAGAAATTAAAAGCAGATGCTGTAGCCCATGGCAGTACCGGAGCAGGAAATGACCAGGTTAGGTTTGATATGATTTTCCATATCATGATTCCTGGTATTGAAATTATTACGCCTATCCGAGATTTAAAATTAAGCAGGGAAGCAGAAATTGAATACCTGAAAGCTAAAGGGGTTGATATGAACTTTGCAAAAGCTCTCTATTCAATCAATAAAGGTTTATGGGGCACCAGTGTTGGTGGCAAAGAGACACTGAACAGTAAGGGTGTTTTACCCGAAGAAGCCTGGCCAACCCAGGTAACTAAATCAGGTAGTGAAGAAATTAAACTGAGCTTTGAAAAAGGGGAGCTGAAAGCAGTAAATGATCGGCTTTTCCAGCATCCAACAGAAGCAATTCTTTATTTGCAAACTTTGGCAGGACCTTACGGAATAGGCAGGGATATACATGTTGGTGATACGATTATTGGTATTAAAGGGAGGGTTGGTTTTGAAGCAGCAGCCCCCATGGTTATATTAAAAGGACATCATGCCCTGGAAAAACATGTTTTAACTAAATGGCAGTTAAACTGGAAAGACCAATTGGCATTGTTTTATGGAAACTGGCTACATGAAGGCCAGATTTTAGATCCAGTAATGCGGGATATTGAAGCATTTCTGGAAAATTCTCAGGAACAGGTAACTGGAGATGTGTTTATATTATTACAACCATACCGGTTTCAGGTAATTGGCATTGAAAGCAAATATGATTTGATGAGTGACAAGTTTGGTAAATATGGTGAAATGAATACCGGATTTACAGGTGAGGATGTAAGAGGTTTCAGCAAAATCTTCGGCAACCAGGTTTCTATCTTTCATAAAGTAAAGGAAAGTGAGTAAGATTGTTTCAAAATATCAGTCTTTAAACCATTATAAATGGGGAAATGATTGTGATGGCTGGATTCTGATAGATGATATAAATCTATCTGTTAAACAGGAACGAATGCCTGCTGGCAGCTCAGAAGAATTACATTTACACAAAAAATCACAGCAGTTCTTTTTTATACTTAAAGGAATTGCCACATTTGATATTGATAATAACAGGCTGGAGGTTAAAGAACAGGAAGGTATTACTATTAAGCCGGGTATTGCACACAGAATCATGAATTACACCAATGAAGATTTGGAATTTATCCTGAGTACTCAACCTTCTGCTCAGCAGGACAGGCACCTGGTAACTCCAGATTAGGGAGGAAATAAATAGTTTTATGAATACGAAAGAAATTTTAACTGCTCCTAAAGAAAATAGTTCCCAAAAAAGAATCATTCAGGCAGGTATTATTGGTGGGGCTGGTTATACCGGAGGAGAATTAATCAGGTTATTAATTAATCATCCATTTGTACATATATCATTTATACATAGTTCCAGCAATGCCGGCAACCTAGTAAGTAAAGTGCATGCTGATTTAACTGGTGATACGGATTTAATCTTTACCAATGACCTGACAGCTTTGACAGAAGGTACAATCGATGTTCTTTTCTTATGCGTAGGTCATGGTGATGCCAGGAAATTCCTATCGGCAAATTTTATAGCTACATCAATCAGAATTATTGATTTATCTCAGGATTTTCGTTTAGAACAGCATGCCCGTTTTGATGGGGTGACTATCAATAATCTGCAAACATCAGAAAGAACTTTTATCTATGGTTTACCTGAACTAAATAAAAAGGAAATTCAAACTGCAAAAAACATTGCCAATCCAGGCTGTTTTGCCACTGCCATCCAATTAGGATTATTACCACTTGCAAAAGCAGGTGTTCTGGGTGATGTGTATACAACCGGAATTACAGGAAGTACCGGAGCGGGGCAAAGTTTAAGCAACACTTCACATTTCAGCTGGAGGGCAAATAATATTTCTGCTTATAAAACATTGCAGCACCAGCATATAAAAGAAATTCATCAAAGCCTTATCCAGTTACAGGAAAATGATGGAGTATATGTTTATTTTGTTCCCTGGCGCGGAGATTTTACCAGGGGTATTTATATCAGTTCTGTAATTGATATAGCCTTTCCTTTGGAAGAGGTAATACAACTATATAAAAGCTTTTATGCCGGTTCTGCATTTACAATTGTTTCTGATAGCATGATTGATCTGAAACAAGTAGTAAATACCAATAAATGTTTGATACATATTGAAAAACAGGGCAATAAAATTGTAGTACATTCGGTTATTGATAATTTACTGAAAGGCGCTTCCGGACAGGCAGTTCAGAATATGAATCTACTTTTCGGACTGGATGAAACAACCGGATTGAAACTAAAAGCAAACTATTTTTAACACATATTTTCCCTTTAGGGGATAACCACATTTTTAAAATAAAAATCCCTCAGGGGTATGGGCTTATGAAATTATTCGACGTTTATCCGCTTAACAACATCACCATCACCAAAGCTCAGGGTAGTTATGTATGGGATGAAAATGGTGTGCAATATTTAGATATGTATGGCGGGCATGCTGTAATAAGTATCGGCCATACCCATCCACACTGGGTGAAAAGAATTGAAGAACAAGTTGAAAAAATTGCGTTTTATTCTAATTCTGTTATTATCCCTATTCAGCAGGAACTCGCTGATAAACTGGGAAAATTAAGCGGAAAGGAAAACTACCAGCTTTTCTTATGTAATAGCGGTGCCGAAGCCAATGAAAATGCTTTAAAACTGGCATCATTTCATACTGGCAGAAAAAAAATAGTCGCATTTAAGAAATCATTTCATGGCAGAACTTCTCTGGCAGTTGCAGCAACGGATAATCCATCCATTGTGGCTCCTGTTAATGAAACAGATAATGTTATATTCCTCCCTTTTAATGATGAAAAAGCATTGGAAAAATGTTTCAATGCAAATGGTAAAGAAATTGCAGCAGTGATAGTGGAAGGAATTCAGGGAGTAGGCGGAATTAATATTGCCAAAGAATCTTTTCTGCAACTGATCAGAAGTTTATGTACACAGTATGGTACTGTTTATATTGCAGATAGTGTTCAATGCGGTTATGGAAGATCTGGTAAATTTTTCTCGCACGATTATGCAGAAGTGGATGCAGATATTTATACTATGGCAAAAGGCATGGGTAATGGTTTCCCTGTTGGTGGAATTTTAATTGCACCTTATATTCACCCCAAACATGGTATGTTAGGAACTACTTTTGGTGGTAACCATCTGGCATGTGCAGCAGCCCTTGCAGTTCTGGAAGTAATGGAAGAAGAAAAACTGGTGGATGTGGCCAAACAAAGAGGCATGTATTTATTAAACCGGTTAAAAGCAATAGATGAAATAAAAAATGTAAGAGGGCGTGGTTTAATGATTGGATTTGATGTACCAGAAGAAATTAAGGACCTGAAGAAAAAGCTTTTATTTGATTATAATATTTTTACAGGAGAAGCTAAGCCAAATGTAATAAGGTTGCTTCCATCATTATCAATTACCAGAAAACAGGTGGATGAGTTTTTAGAAACTTTAAAAGAAGCTATTGCCGAATTAAAACCAACAGCTGCTCCGGTTGATACCATACAAAAGGATGCAGAATAAATATATTCTAATTTAATTAATCATTTATTGAACGGATTCCTGATTATGAATCAATTTATTTCAGTTCATGACGTATCAGATATCAATGCAATTGTAGCAAAAGCATTAGCCTATAAATCAAATCCTTTTGCAGACAGGCAACTGGGTGCAGGCAAAAAAATTGGGTTATTGTTTCTGAACCCCAGCATGCGTACCAGATTAAGTACACAGATTGCAGCCAGTAATTTGGGAATGGAGTCAATAGTGCTGAATGTTGATAAAGAAGGATGGGCACTGGAATTTGAAGAAGGTGCAATTATGAGTGGCAGTAAAGTGGAACATATCAAAGATGCAGCTCCTATTTTAGGTAAATATTTTGATGTGCTTGCCATGCGTACTTTTCCATCATTAATGAATAAAGAAGAAGATTACAGCGAGTTATTTATTAATCAGTTTATTAAATATGCAGGGGTTCCGGTAGTGAGTCTGGAAAGTGCAACCCTCCACCCCTTGCAAAGTTTAACAGATATCATTACTATTCAGGAATCAATGCTTCTGTTTCCAATAAAGAAAAGCCGGCCTAAAATTGTACTTACCTGGGCTCCGCATGTGAAAGTATTACCACAATGCGTTGCTAATAGTTTTGCCCAATGGGTAAATGCATGGGGTGAAGCAGATTTTGTAATTACTCATCCCCAGGATTATGAACTGGATGAAAAATTTACCCAAGGGGCTACTATCACAATTGATCAGGATGAAGCTTTAAAAGATGCAGATTTTATCTATGTAAAAAACTGGAGTACTTACACTGACTATGGTAAGATTTATGAAAACGATTTAAGATGGATGCTGACCAGTGAAAAAATGGCTCTGACCAATCAGGCCAAAGTATTGCATTGTTTACCGGTAAGAAGAAATGTGGAATTAAGTGATGAAATTTTAGATAGCCCGAACAGTTTGACTACAGAAGAAGCAGGTAACCGGGTTTGGGCTGCCCAGGCAGTATTGAGTGAATTGTTAAGCAACAAATAATTTGCATAATCACTACAATCTATGCAGGAATTAAATTCAAATATCATCAATAACAATTCTTTTTCTCCTATAGAAAAAGATTCGCTTTTTATAATAAAGATTGGTGGTAATATTATTGATGATGAAGTCAAACTTTCTTTTTTTCTCAACAAATTTGCCCATATAAAAGGAAAGAAAATTTTAGTACATGGAGGTGGAAAATTAGCCACCAAACTGGCAGCACAACTTGGAGTGGAACAACAGATGGTGGAAGGCCGTAGAATTACAGATGCCGAAACTTTAAAAATTGTAACAATGGTGTATGCAGGTTACATAAATAAAAACATTGTTGCAAAATTACAATCCTACAGTTGCAATGCAATTGGATTAAGTGGCGCAGATGGCAATACCATTTCCGCGCATAAACGACCATTAAAAAATGGAATAGATTATGGATTTGTTGGGGATGTTGATACGGTTAATACCCAATTACTGGAAAATTTACTGGATCAGCATTTAACTGTTGTTCTGGCTCCTATAACTCAGGATTTAAAGGGACAATTGTTGAATACCAATGCAGATACTATTGCACAGGAAACAGCTAAAGCACTGAGTTTTAATTATAATGTGCAGCTAATTTACTCTTTTGAAAAAAGTGGTGTTTTATTAAATGCAGCAGATGATACAAGTGTTATTAGCAGTATTAATACGGAATCTTATCAGGACTTAAAGCAAAAGCAGGTAATTTTTGCAGGAATGATTCCAAAACTGGATAATGCTTTTGCAGCTATACAGGCAGGGGTAAAAAGGGTTATTATTGGAAAAGCAGAAGAATTAGATTTATTAATCTCCGGTAATTCCGGAACAAGCATTGTTCATGACTGAGCCTATTGAAATACTTTTCAGCGAAGCGGTTATCTTATTAAAGAAACTGATTTCCACTCCTTCTTTCAGCAGGGAAGAAGCAGATACAGCTACTATTATTGATCAGTTTTTAGTTCAGAAAGGAATTCAGACAAATAGATTTTTAAATAACATCTGGGCAAAGAATAAATATTATGATGAAAACAAACCAACGATTTTATTAAATTCTCATCATGATACAGTTAGACCCAATAAAGCATATACACTTGATCCGTTTAATCCATTGGAAGAAAATGGGAAAATATTCGGCCTGGGCAGTAATGATGCTGGTGGATGTCTTGTATCACTGATTGCTACTTTTCTTCACTTCTATCCGCAGGAGAATCTGAAATATAATTTTATTCTGGCAACATCTGCTGAAGAAGAAATAAGTGGTAGTAATGGCATTGAAATACTGCTTCCATTGCTTCCTCCCATAGATTTTGGCATTGTTGGGGAACCCACAAAAATGAATCTTGCATTAGCAGAGAAAGGTTTGATGGTTTTGGATTGTGTGGCAACTGGTATTCCTGGCCATGCTGCCAGGGATGAAGGAGATAATGCTTTATATAAAGCTGTGAAAGATTTAAATTGGATTATGAATTACCGCTTTGATAAAGTGAGTGATTTACTGGGTCCAATGAAAATGACAGCAACCGTAATCAATACAGAAAACAAACAACATAATGTTATACCTCCCCAGTGTACTTATGTAGTGGATGTGCGGGTAAATGAGTTATATAATTTTGAAGAAGTACTGGATATTATCAGGGCAAATGTGGAAAGTTCGGTAACACCTAGAAGTTTTCGTTTACGATCTACTGCAATCTCTGTGGATCACCCAATCGTTCAATCTGGCATTCAACTTGGCAGAACTTATTATGGATCTCCAACAACCAGCGATAAAGCATTAATGGATTTCCCTGCCTTAAAAATGGGACCGGGTGATAGTTCACGAAGTCATGCTGCTGATGAATACATATATACAGAGGAAATAAAAGAAGGTATTAATTTATACATTCAGTTACTAAATACTGTAGTGAAATAAAATATTTTGAAATGAAGTTATGGGCAAAAAGCAGCAATACAGCTGAAAGTATTAATAGCAATCAGGTAGCGCAATTTACGATTGGAAACGACCGTGAAATGGATAATTATCTGGCTGCTTTTGATGTTTTGGGTTCACTGGCCCATACCACTATGCTGGAGTCTGTTGGGTTACTGACTAAAGAAGACCTGATTGTATTAAAGCTGGCTTTAAAAGAAATATATGAACAAGTGATAACCGGTAATTTTAAATTACAGGATGATGTGGAAGACATTCATTCACAGGTAGAAGTATTGCTGACACAAAAACTGGGAGATATAGGCAAAAAAATACATTCTGCCAGAAGCCGGAATGATCAGGTTCTGGTAGATGTTAAATTGTTTTTGAGAAATGAAATTGAAGACCTGGTGGAGGATATCCTGCCATTTTTTGATTTACTGATTGAACAAAGTGAAAAATATAAAACTCAACTGTTGCCTGGATATACCCATTTACAACTGGCAATGCCATCATCCTTTGGGCTTTGGTTTGGAGCTTACGCAGAAAGCCTTGTAGATGATGTAATTACCTTACAGGCTGCTTATCAGGTTGTCAATAAAAATCCGCTGGGAAGTGCCGCTGGTTATGGTTCTTCATTCCCTATTAACAGAACACTCACAACCGAATTATTAGGATTTTCTGATTTGAATTATAATGTAGTCTATGCACAAATGGGAAGAGGCAAAGCGGAACGTATTAGTGCACAGGCTATGGCAAATCTGGCAGACACACTGGCTAAATTAAGCATGGATATGTGCCTTTACTTAAACCAGAATTTTGATTTTGTTTCCTTTCCTGCAAGTTTAACTACTGGTAGCAGTATTATGCCTCATAAAAAGAATCCGGATGTTTTTGAACTGATTCGTTCTAAATGTAATGCCATTAAAGCTTTGCCGAACGAAATAAGTATGATGACCACCAATCTGCCTTCAGGTTATCATCGAGACCTTCAATTATTAAAAGAGCATTTATTTCCGGCATTTAAAACGCTGAAGGACTGTTTACAAATGGCTGCTCTGATGTTAAGCAATATATCTGTTAAGGATAATATTTTGGATGATGTAAAATACAAATATGCATTTAGTGTGGAAGAAGTAAACAAATTAGTATTACAGGGTATACCATTCAGGGATGCCTATAAAAAAGTTGGACAGGATATAGAATCCGGAATTTTTAAATATAATACCACGCTCAACCATACCCATGAAGGAAGTATTGGAAATCTCTGCAATGACAGGATTCAGGCAAATATGCAAAAAATAGTTGCTGCATTTGAATTCAATAAAGTTCATGTTGCTATTCAGCAGCTCCTGCAGTAGCCTCCTAACTTATTTTGCCCATGTATGGATTATAGATTTAATGATATCATTACTTTTTTCCTGATTGTTTACATTTTTAATCCTGATTATTGTCTGCCAGATTCAGAATTACATATATTATCAAGCTGGCGAACAATGTAAAAACTATTATAGATACTTTATTAACAGTTTGGTGTTCTTCTTTCAAAACAAGTTAAAAAGCTGCAAATCAGTGAAATAATAAAATAACAATAACAATAAATACACCTAAACTTTTGCTTTTAAAGAGGATTCCATTAAAATAACTATTACATCTATAGCATTCACTGAAGGAATTATTTGATTTATAATTACATGGATTATGGGGGTATTGGGAAATTTTCCTGATTAATTGATCTGATCATGCCTTACAGATTAATTAACTTTTTATTCTCCTTACAGTAACTTTTAAAAGATAACTTCGTTTTACCAATTCCTAAATACTTAATATGAGCTTAAAAACAATTTACGCCCTGATTTTCATGATCATTTTAAGCTTTTCTGTACTTGTTTTTATGCAAGTAAAGCTTGATAATACACAAAATGGAAATAAAGCATGCAATCGGTGTAATAGCCCTAAAAACATGAATAATAAAACAGAAAATCTCTATTTTGACCCCTTCAGCCATCTGATTGCTCGTTTATAAAACATTCTCCCGCAATTAATGCGGGATTTTTTTTCTTTGTATTGTAACAAATCATCGCTTTATCCGTATCACTATAATAAAGACAATATTTCTAATCATTCCGGCTGTTTATGACTGAAAGAGAGTACAATGAGTGTGTAAATCTGTATGCTGATAATGTGTACCGTTTTATTTTGAAGAATCTTCGTTTAGAAGAAGATGCAAAAGATATTGTACAAACTTCATTTGAAAAATTATGGAAGAATAAAGAAACTGTGGAAAATGCCAAGTCTAAATCTTTCCTTTTTACCGTTGCATACAATCAAATGATTGATCATATCCGGAAAAATAAAAGAATTAATTTAAAAGATGATTTTAATGAAAATATAAAAGTAGGCTATCAGCAACATTCTTCCATTAAAAAAACCCTGATGGATGCTTTAAACCGATTAAATGAAACCCAAAGAAGCCTGGTGATGCTGAAAGACTATGAAGGGTATAATTATGAAGAAATTGGAGAAATAACAGGATTAAATTCCAGCCAGGTAAAAGTTTATTTACACAGGGCGAGATTAACTTTAAGAGATTATTTGGTGAGACCTGAAAATGTATTGTAATGAAAAAGATCAACAGACATAATTATGAAGAATTTTTTCTTCTTTACGCTGACGGAGAACTTTCAGAACAGGAAAAGAATGCAGTAGATCTTTTTACAGAACAAAATACAGACCTGAAATCTGAATTGAAAAGTTTACTTCAAACCAGATTAAATATCCATGAGAAATTCATTTTTGAAGATAAAATCTCCTTATTTAAATCAGAAGCTACCATCCATGATGGAAACTATGAAGAGCTTTTTCTGGACTATCTGGATAATGAATTAAGTGATCAGAAAAGAAAAGAAGTAGAGCTGTTTCTTCAAACAAATAATCAGCTAAAGCCTCAGTTCAGTTTATTGCAGTCACTTAAACTGGAGAACAAGCCTATAGTTTATTTTGAAAAACATCTTTTATACAAACAGGAAGTAAAACCCATTATTGGGTTACAATGGAAAAAACTGGCAATAGCAGCAGCAATCATTGGCTTTATATTTATTTTATGGAACATCTTTAAAAGTACTGATAAACAGCTATTTGTTAATTTAAAAAATAAACCTGCACTCATTAAACCTGAAATAAAGCAACCTGAAATAAATATAGAAAGCACTCCATTAAAAACCGAAAAAAATACTTTTGTTTCTGCCCATTCAATTCATTTCGACAATGAAGCTAATAAAGGAAAAACAATACAACTTCAGAACTCAACAGTTAACTTACTTAATAACAAAGAAACTATTGTTCAACCTGAACAACAATTGCCTGTGCAGAATACAGTTGTAAAGAATTATGCAACTGATTTGAAACCCAATAATTATCCGACAGAAAAAATTGAATATAAGACATTGGCATGTACGGAGGATGATCAGAATGCCATTATTACACCCACTGTATATAAGGAATTAAATACAGAAGAAGATGCCGATAAAAAAAATCTTTACATTGGCAGTATTGAAGTTAATAAAAACAAACTACGGGGCTTTTTTAAAAAAGCAAAAGATATTTTTAATACTTCTAAAAATGAAGACAATAAAGTATCCATTGCAAATTTTGAGATAACTAAGTCATTGAAATAACTAAAGCACATATTTATGAAAAATTGGATGGTAATTATTGCAACATTATTTGTTGTTTCCAAAACATTTGCCCAATCAGTAACCAAAGCTGATACTATTAAAGCCGGCAATTTTATTATTATTAATGAAGGAAAAAACATAGAAAAAAAGGATTCTAAAACAAATATTACAACGGATTTTAATACTCATAACTCCGGTGATTCCATTGTAGTAGGCAACTTTGTAATCTTGAGAAAGAATAAAAACAGTCATAATATAGAAAGTTCTGTAAAAGTTACTATTGATAACGATACATATAAAATCAGCCACAAAAGAAAGCAATCAAATATCAGTACCAATTGGATCATATTTGATCTGGGCTTTACCAACTTTAGGGATAATACAAATTATTCCACTGCTCAAACAATGGGATATTTAAATTCTGTAAATGGGGCATTAAACAAAAATAGTTTTGCACTTAATACTGGTAAATCATCCAATTTTAATTTATGGTTCTTCATGCAAAAATTAAATATTACTAAGCATGTTTTAAATCTTAAATACGGACTGGGATTGGAAATGTATAATTTCAGATACAACCAGAATATCAGTTTCAGAGACAATCCTACACCGAATGTTTATATCGACGATATTAGTTTTTCTAAAAATAAATTATTTGCAGAATACCTGACAGTTCCTTTAATGCTGAATGTAAATACTACTCCTCACCGTAAAAATGGGTTTAGTTTTAGCCTTGGCGCCAGTGCAGGATACCTGATAGACAGCAGAAACAAACAAATAAGCGGGGAACGCGGAAAACAAAAATATCATGGCAGTTTTGACCTGCAACCCTGGAGAGTAGCTACTATTACAGAACTTGGATTAGGCCCGGTAAGATTATATGGCAGTTACAGTTTAAATGCTTTGCATCAGGCTTCTACCGGGCTGGACCAATTTCCTTATGCTGTTGGCTTGCGATTCAGCAACTGGTAACCCTAATATTTTCCACATTTTTAATAAAACATCCCATTTTAAGGGATGTTTGTATTTTCCTTTGGTTAATTTTAACTAAAATCTATAATTAAGTATACCATTTTACCCATCTTTACGTTATTTAAGGTAAAAACAACCCAAAGTATGAGGCCGTTATATTATATTATTATTGCGGTTTTATTATTCAGCAATACATCCTTTCATTCTACCATTGCTGATATGAACGATTTTTATATCGTTATAGAAAAGCATAGCTATGAAATGAAAGTGTATGATGCCAATAATAACTGGCTGATTACTTATCCTGTTGTATTTGGAAGCAAGGATCTGGGAGATAAAATGATGCAGGGAGATAGAAAAACACCTGAAGGTACTTTTCATGTGGCTTCCAAAAGAATTCATGAAAAATGGAACAGGTTTATGGCTTTGGACTATCCCAATGCAGAAAGCTATGAAAAATTCAACGAAAGAAAATCTGAAGGAATTATTCCTTCAAATGCTCAGATTGGCGGAGAAATAGGAATTCATGGTACCTGGCCTCATGAAGAATTTGCTATTGACCAATATCAGAACTGGACAATGGGATGTGTTAGTACTAAAAATTTATATATACAGGAATTGTATAAAAATATTCCCGTAGGCACTACTGTAATTATTAAACACTAATCAGTTTAAAAAATCTCCAACAGTTTGCATCCATTTTTCTGGCTCTTTCTTCAAAAGGCTTTCATGGCCACTTATTGTATATTTCATCAACAGTTTATCATGAGATGCCAGATTCCTGTAAATAAGGTTCGTTTCATTTACAGTTACGCGGTTATCATTTAAACCCCATTGCAGCAAAACCGGGCAATTTACAAAACGTGCATCATCAGTAGGTTTCATATTAAATGCCCAGAATAAATGTTCTGTCCCTCCCCAAAATGTTAATAATAGAGAAAGCGGTTGCTCAGGTAAGTTCATCATTCTGATTTTTCCTTTTACGGCATCATATAAAGTACCAAAAGGCATTTCCAGAATTAGTCTGGCAGGCTTCAAATGATAAATTGCAATAGCATGTAAAGCTGTTGACGCTCCTAATGATATACCATATAATATGATATTTTTTTCCCCCTTTTGCTGAACATAATCATATGCAGCTTTCACATCTTTAGCTTCTTCCACTCCAATAGTACAAACATTTCCCTCACTGTTTCCATGTGCTCTAAAATCAACCATCAGTATATTATATCCTAAGGTATAAAATGCTTCTGCTTCTCTTATAATACCACTTTTACTGCTTCCATGGCCATGAAATAGAATTACAGTTCCTTTCATCTTTATTCCTGCAATTCCTGAAGAATCAGAAACAGCTTTATTTTCCCATGCTTCTAAACTCAACCCGTCTTCAGTATGTAGGGTTATTTTTAAATGTGCAACATTCAGACTATCTATTACTTTACTTTTTGGAATTTTTACACCAAATAAAACAGCTGCTGCTTTTTCTGCAACATTCATTTCTTCAAGTTTTTTTGGTTTTGGAATACCAGTATAAAAATGAGTGAAATGATAGGCCTGGAAAATCACCATCATATTAATCATTACAAATACAAATATTACTGCATACAGAAGTTTTTTCAGCCATTTATTCATAAAGTATAATGTATAGTTGGTAAGCCGGAATAGGCAGACAAATATCAGATTCTAAAATTACATTGAATTAAATAAAATTGGCTGCCCTTTCTCTCTGGTCAGCCAATTTCAATAGTTAATACATTTCAGTCAATAATGAAAGCTTACTGTAATACAGCACTTCCAAAATATGGCTGTAACACTTTCGGAATACTGATACCATTTTCTGTTTGGTTATTTTCAAGTAATGCTGCAACAATCCTGGGTAATGCCAGTGAACTTCCGTTTAAAGAATGAGTTAATTGCATTTTACCATTTGCATCCTTATACCGGCATTTCAACCTGTTGGTCTGAAAATTTTCAAAATTACTAACTGAACTTACTTCCAGCCAACGTTGCTGAGCAGCACTGTAAACCTCAAAATCATAAGTTAAAGCAGAGGTAAAGCTCATATCCCCACCGCATAATCTTAAGATCCGGTATGGTAGTTCCAATGATTGTATAAGCTGTTCCACATGAGCTACCATGGCATCCAAAACAGCATAACTGGTAGCTGGGTCTACTATCTGAATGATTTCTACCTTTTCAAATTGGTGTACCCGGTTTAATCCTCTTACATCCTTTCCAAAACTACCTGCTTCCCTCCTGAAACATGGTGAATAAGCAGTCATTTTAATGGGAAGGTCTGATTCTTTTACTATTGTATCTCTGTAAATATTGGTGACTGGCACTTCTGCAGTTGGTATTAAATAAAAATTGTCCGCAGTGGCATGATACATTTGTCCCTCTTTATCGGGTAACTGCCCGGTTCCATATGCACTGGCTTCATTAACCATAAATGGAGGCAGGTATTCTGTATAGCCGGCAGTAGTGTTATAATCCAGGAAATATTGTACCAGTGCTCTTTGAAGTTTTGCTCCTTTTCCTTTGTATAATGGAAAACCACTTCCGGTTATCTTGGCTCCGGTTTCAAAATCAATGATATCATATTTCTTTATTAAATCCCAATGCGGAACTGCTGTAGCTGGTAAGTTTGGAATGGTTCCACCTTCTTTGGCAACTACATTATCTTCCGGTGTTTTACCCAGGGGAACAATCTCTGCCGGTAAATTGGGCAATAAAATAATTTTATCCTGCAATAATTTTTCCTTGCCTGCAAGTGCTTCACTCAGTTCGGCCACCTGTAATTTATAATCAGCAACCTCATTTTTTAAAGTTTCAGCTTCCTCTTTTTTACCCTGAGACATAAGCTTTCCTATCTCTTTGGAAGCAGTATTTACCCTGGATTGTGTATTATCAAAATCTGCCTGAATTTTCTTACGCTCATCATCCAGTGCTATAATTTCATCTACCAGTTCTGCCTGTTTAAAATGTTTAACTGCTAATCTTTCTTTTACCTTTTCCGGATTATTTCGCAGCACATTCACTTGTAACATAATTGAAAATTTTTGCAAAGATAATTGTTGATGAATGATGATAAGCCGCAAACAATAACTTTGCTTCATGTTTATTCAAGATGATTTACAAAAAAGATGGTGGGATCTGGAATTAAAAATTGCCGATAAATTTGGTAAAAAGCCCGATGTGGAAGCAATTTTGTTCTTAATAGGAATGCAGGAAACTGGTTTTATTCAACAAAAAATAACAAAAGAACAAAAACAGGACCTGATGCATGTAGCAGTCTGTAAATTATTGGGACAAAGTGGGTATTATATACTGGAAGGCCATGATGAAGATGGATGGCCTCATTTTAAACAGGTTAAAGAATTACCTGATTTTGGATTAATTGAACAGGAAAATTTTTTAAAAGACCATATTCTGCTTTACTTTGAACAACAAGGTTTTTAAAATTGATTAAAAGTCTGAACTATTTATGAAAAAAATTATACTGCTATTTACTATTTTCCTGGCATCAGATCTAATGGCTCAAACCAAGACTAAAATAAATGCACCAAAATCTGCATCATCAGCTGTCGTTAAAAAAAATCCATCAAACGGTAATCCAGTAACTATTAAGGCCAGAGAAACCCTGGTAGAAATCACAACAGATTATGGAGTAATGGTAGCTAAATTATATAACAGCACTCCTTTACACAGGGATAATTTTATCAAACTGGTAAAACAGGGTTTTTATGATAGTTTATTATTTCACAGGGTTATCAGGGAATTCATGATACAAGGTGGTGATCCGGATAGTAAATATGCATCAGATACAACCATGGTAGGTGCAGGATCAGCCCCAGGAACTGAAAGGATACCAGCAGAATTCAGGAATAACCTTATTCATAAGAGAGGTGCCCTTGCAGCAGCAAGAGATGGTAATCCTGCCAAAGCAAGTAGTAATTGTCAGTTTTATATAGTAGAAGGAAAGAAAATTGATTCTTCAGAACTTAACCAGATTGCTCAATCAGTAAAAACAAATAATCCAGGTTTTTCTTATACTCCAGCCCAGAAAGAGATTTATAAACGTATTGGCGGCACACCCTTTCTGGATCAGAACTATACAGTATTCGGAGAAGTTGTAAGTGGACTGGATGTAATTGACAGAATAGCATCCGTACAGGTGCTTCCAGGTGACAGGCCTTCTAAAAATATAAGAATGAAAGTAAAACTGCTGAATTGATTTTTATAGTATTTAATTCAAACAGATATTTGTACCCTAAAATAAAATAAAATGAATTTCCCATCCAATTTACGTTACACACAGGATCATGAATGGATAAGCCTTGAAGGCAATATAGCTACAGTAGGTATTACTGATTTCGCGCAAAGCGAATTGGGAGATATTGTGTATGTAGATATTAATGCAGTTGGAAAAGAATTAAAAGAACAGGAAGTATTCGGAACTGTGGAAGCAGTAAAAACAGTGAGTGATTTGTTTTTACCTGTTGCCGGAACAATACTGGCTGTAAACCCAAAATTGGAAAAAAATCCAGAATTGGTAAACAATGACCCTTATGGTGATGGCTGGATGATTCAGTTAACCGTGAATAATCCTGCTGATGTGGAAGCTTTACTGGATGCTGAAAAATACAAGGGTCTGGTACATTAAACTATAATATGCTGAATAAGAAACGTTTATCCCTTATTGCAGGAGTCTTATGGTTTATTGTCAGTTTTATATTACTGACAATTCCTGGTAATGATTTGCCTAAAATTAGCTGGATGGAAACGCTGCAGGTAGATAAACTGGTACATATTTCCATGTTTTTCATACTTAGCTTTTTGTTTATGTATCCTTTGAAAGACAATCACAAGGCTGTATTGCAGATTTTTTTAGTAGCATTATCTGGACTAGCTTATGGAATTGCAATGGAGTTTGTACAGAAATATTATATCCCAAACAGAACCTGCGACATAAATGATATGATTGCAGATGGTATTGGTGCTTTTGCCGGTTTTTTCTGGTGGCTGAGAATAATAAAGCTCAGGAGCATAGCTTAAAAAAATCAACCCCGATGGAAATCGGGGTTGCAACCAAAACTAACTGCTTATGAGAAAAATTTAATTTTTATTCTTTATACCATTAATAAAACAAATAGCTTGCCAATTTTAAAAGCTTAACCGTTAATTTCATTATTTCACTGATTTATTACTTAACGATTCTACTTATTCCACATTTTATACCTCAAAATCAATTTACGGCTGTGATTTCCGTAATTTATTTAGTAAAAATCTAATTATACAACATTTAAACACATTTTCAGTCTTTTGAATTAACGTAACGCGTGAAAATGAAATCATTCTCAAATAATCTGGTAGAATAGTTTTTTAAAAAAACTTCAAAAAGTAGATCTCTTTAATAACAACGTTCATTTCGGACAGATTGTTACATATTAAGGAAAATGGAATCAGAAAAATATCACCACAGATTAGTTTAGTAAAAAAAATTAGCCCCGATGGAAATCGGGGCCGCAACCAAAACTAACTGCTTATGAGAAAAATTTACTACTTGAAAATCTATATCTTTATTAAAACAAATTGCTTGCCAGATTTTTTTATAAAATGTTAATGAATCCTTATTTGCTTTTGAACAATTACCTGTATATCCTTCACTAACACAGTACAAAGTTGAAGTATTAAATTGAAAAAAAATGTCAAAGCTTTGAAAACAAATTGTTAACGATGACAGGGTATAGATTCTCCTGCAGCATTGAAAGAAGGACTGATATAGGGAATTCCGAGATTCATTCCCCTCAGTATTAATAATATTGCTATTGCAGCCATAAAAAAAGGAACCGCTTTGCGGATCTTATTTCTCAAGGAAATATTAATTATAAAGCCAAAATAAGATAATAGCATCATTAAAGGGAAAGTTCCCAGTCCAAATGAAGCCATAAATAAAACCCCATGCACTACACTTCCGGCAGCCAAAGCCCCAGTTATAGCAAAATACACCATTCCACAGGGCAATAATCCATTTGCAGCGCCAATTAAAAACATTCCGTACAATTGTTTTTTCTGAATATATACCGTAATGAATTTTTGAATTTTAATATTTGCCTTATCTAAAAAACCAACCCTTATATACGATTTCTGTATAGCTGAATATAATAATAATGATAAGATTACCAAACCTAAAATCATGGAGAACCACCTTGCAAAGCCCTGCAAATAAATCAATCTGCCAATAAACCCAAATATTAATCCCAGAAATGAATACATAAAAATCCTTCCTGCATTATACAGAAAAACCCCAAGTGCTTTCTGTTGTGGCTTCAGATATTGTATGGGCAATGAAAAAGCAATCGGGCCGCACATTCCAATACAATGGAAACTGCTGATCAGCCCGATTGATAATCCTGATAAAAAAATCTGCCAGTGCATTTATTTTTTTACAATAAATTCATTTTGAGAATAATAATTATTCTTATCTGTTTTGTAAGTAACCTTCACCTGATATTGGGTATATTTCAGGTCGTTTTTTGCTATTACCTGCCTGCCACTGGTATCTGCATGAATAGGAATTTTAACATCATTGGCTTCTTCCTTGGGGCAATAAAAAAATATTTCACCATCAATTTTAGAGCCTTTTAATTCAGCTGGAAATTTCAGTGTAACTGTAGTAGTATCCTGCGTAATATCTATATCGCTGATTTTAGAGGCATTATTCATCCCATCTATTTTATCCTGATATCGCAATTCATCTTTATAATATTCATTACTTACCAGATCCAATTTAGTCCTGGAGGCTTTGTAAGCCAATGTACCCATTCCCAGTGCAAATAAGCAAAACACTCCAATTAATCCTTTGCCCCAGTTCATTTTAAAGTTCATAATGATAATTTTAATGATTGAAATAAATTAATCCGAAACTTTTATTGGACCCAGGAAATTTGTTTTAGCTGATGCAATTTTTTTATCCCCCTGGTACAAACCCAATACAATATGTGTGGAACGTTCCTTTATAGCTGTTTTAGGTAAAATTACAAAAAATGAACCGGAACCCTGCCCTTCTTTCACAACATTTATATAGGAAAAACCAACAGTCTGAATCCTGCCAATCCCGTTTTCCAGCTTTAAAGTAAGGGGTACATCCTGCAAAGTTTTATTAATAGCCTTTAAATTATATAAATTAGCAATACTGTCAGTGCCCATTTCCTGATACATAATTCCTGGTGTTCGCATAATTGTTACATCTACATCCTTTCTGGTTAATAATAAAAAACTAAGAATAGAAACCACTACAAATAATAGCAGGGTATACATTTTCATACGTACAGTATACTTTAATGATTCTCCGCTTTCAATACTGTTTTCAGAAGCATACCTTATTAAACCTTTTGGTTTACCAATTTTATCCATAATGTTATCACAGGCATCAATACAGGCTGTGCAACCTACACATTCCATTTGTACCCCATTGCGGATATCAATTCCCGTTGGGCATACCCTTACACACTGATTACAATCAATGCAATCTCCTGTATGATCACCATCCTCCTGGTTCTTTTTAAGATGCCCCCTGGGTTCTCCTCTTTTATAATCATAGGCCACAATCATAGAATTCCTGTCCAACAATACACTTTGCAATCTTCCATATGGACAAACCACAATACATGCCTGTTCCCTGAAAAAAGCATACACAGCATAGAATACTCCACTAAATACCATAATGGCAGATAACCCTCCAATATGTTCAGTAAATGGTTCAGTAATTATTTTCTCCAGATTTTTCATCCCAATTATATAAGCAAGAAAGAAATTGGCAATCACAAACGATAATGCATAAAAAACAATATGCTTTACTGAATATTTAAAAATTTTATTTCCATTCCAGGGTGCTTTAGCCAGTTGTTTTTGTGCACCTGCATCTCCTAAAATCCAAAATTCTATTTTACGGAACATCATTTCCATAAAATTAGTCTGCGGGCATGCCCAACCACAAAATAAGCGTCCAAATGCTGCAGTGAACAAAATAATAAAGAAAATAAAGGTTACCATGGTTAATCCAAAAATGAAAAAGTCCTGTGGCCAGAATACCTTTCCAAAAAGAATAAAACGTGCTTCCGGTACATTAAACAGAAAAAGGGGTCTTCCTCCTATTTCAATAAAGGGTAAACCAAAGAATATTACAAAGTAGAATATACTCAAAAATGTTCTGATACTATAAAATTTACCTTTGGGCTTATAGGCATATACCCATTTACGGTTCCCCTTTTCATCAACAGTTCCTATTCGATCCCGGAATGCTTCTGTAAGTGGTTCATTAAGATGTTCTATTTCTTCGGACATATAACTATTTTTTGAATGGAAGATTGAATTAACATGCAAACCTATCTACTGTCTGGCTAAATTCTGTGATGTTTGTTACATTAGGGAATGATATTTCTCAGCCACCTCTTTATTGCAGCAAATACTATCCAAACCTAAATTCAGCTATTCCATAAAAACAGTCAGAAAAACTAAAAGCAGTAATCACTTTCAATTTTTCTGACCATTATAAAATCAAGATGTATATTTTAACCTCTTTATTTTTTAGCCGCTGTATCCACTTTTGATTTTGTTGAATCTGCAGTAGCAATCTTGGTATCCCCACCAGTTACTAAAACGCCTTGTGGTGCTTTAGGATTTTGGGGATTAGTACCATGTATGCTTTTTACATAACTCGCAATCTGTGCAATCTGTTTTGGAGAATAATTATCTTTCCAGCTTTGCATTCCCTTATCAGGCCAGCCGTATTTAATGGTTTTAAATATTTCATTAATGCTTCCCCCGTGTAACCAATAGTCATCTGTCAGGTTTGGACCAATTAACCCACCACCATCAGGACGGTGACAAGCGGCGCAAATAGTAGTAAATACTTTTTTACCTTCTGCCAGATCTGCAGGATCAGTTAATAATTTAACTGTATTTTCATCAATACTGTTACCAGCTTTTTTCAGGTATTCCTGTTTTTCAATTTCTGCTTTATCCATTGAAATTTGCAGTTCTTCTTTACTTAAAGGTGCACTATGTGCCACATGATATCTGTATAAATAAATACAGGCAAAAAGTATACAGGCATAAAAACCATATAACCACCACCCAGGTAATTTATTATCCAGTTCACGGATGCCATCATAATCGTGGCCAAGATCAATATTTGCTTCTTCCTTAATAGGTTTAAAACTGTTGAACTTTTCCCACCACTGGATAAATGAACTGGAAGTAGCCGGAGCCTGATCGGTTCCAGCCAGAGCAATGGTTTCTTTAGTTAATAATGCCTTCAGGTTATATAATAAAACCAGCAGAATTATTATTTCCAGAAATATTACAGACAATAAAGTATAAAAAGAAGTAGAAGATAATCCTGCAATAGTAGAATCATCAGCAGCAGCAACTGCAGCAGGTGCATCCGCAGCAAAAGCCATAGTACTTAAAAAGCACAATGCAATGATAGTCGCAACTTTAGCAGCATTTCTGCCTTTTTCTTCTACATAACGTTGCAGATTTACTTTTGCCGCACCAATTACTACATTGGCCAACACTGCAATTACCAGCAATAATCCGATAATTATAGTTAACAGTACAATAGCCAGTGGGTTGGAAAGTTCAGACGGCTTAGGAGGTCCTGCAGCAAATAAACTTGCAGGAACAAACAAAACAGCCATGATCATCACCTTCCTTTTCAACCAATTGTTTTTGTTTATAAGATTTTTCATTATAAATAATTTTATGAGTTTGTCTTAGTTTTCTAAGGGAATTTGACTTATTTCATTAATCATCTTTTTATCAGCTTTCCATGCCCACAATACCATCACTATAAAAAAAGTGAAAAAGATGCCGAAAGATGTTAAAGCATAAATGTCAACACCGGTAATTTTTTCTAAATAGTTTATAAATTTCATAAACTTGTTTTTTAAAAGCACATTACTTTAAAGAAGCAACTTGTTTAGGAGCTGCCTTAATATCGGTACCTACTCTTTGCAGGTATGCTATTAATGCTACTATTTCAACATTGCCTGGTGTTTCTATCTTATCTTTTTTCAAATTCTCCTGGATACTCTTAGCCTGCGCAACCAAATCCTCATTGGCAATTTTATCGTAATCTTTAGGATAAGGAACACCTAAAGTAATCATCGCCCTGATCTTGGCTCCGGTAAGCGCTGTATCAATTTTATTATCAAATAACCAGGTATATTGAGGCATAACAGATCCAGGGCTTATAGAACGTGGATCCCACATGTGGTTATAATGCCATGCATTAGGGTATTTACCTCCGATGCGGGCTAAATCCGGACCAGTTCTTTTACTTCCCCACTGGAATGGGTGGTCATATACAAACTCACCTGCTTTACTATATTCTCCATAACGTGCTACTTCATCACGGAAAGGACGGATCATTTGAGAATGACATAAATAACAGCCTTCACGGATATAAACATCCCTGCCCTGCAATTCTAAAGGAGTATAAGGCTTTACAGAAGAAATGG
>Ga0208872_1000174_pt1 | contig 58313 bp, 61 predicted proteins | sample CryBogCBH12Aug08_FD_185508 | JGI IMG/M metagenome (GOLD analysis project Ga0208872, IMG submission 185508) | Freshwater microbial communities from Crystal Bog, Wisconsin, USA - CBH12Aug08 (SPAdes) | ecosystem: Environmental > Aquatic > Freshwater > Lake | place: Crystal Bog, Wisconsin, USA...
GAATAATTGTTTTTCCGTGATAAACCGCCCCTGTGCCACTGCCAATGGGAAAGTAGAGAAGCGAGATATGAAAAACCTTCACAATCTGCGTGTAGTCTTCCCTTTGTGCCAAGTTATCAACAATCAACCTTGATGTGTTAAAGCAGGATTTATGGATAAAGGACCCCTTAAGATTCCGCTCTATTTCAATGATGTATTTTTTGTGATCTTGGTCCTCAACAATCAGATCAGCAAGGCTTCTTTTGCCTTTGCTATCCTCCTTATTGCTTTCAGATTCAAGAAGGGCAATGATTTTAACTGATTTATACCCTTGTGTTTCAAGAAGGGCAGAGATAAAACCCTCAACGATACTATAATCCCCCTTATCCTTCAGAAGGTATTTAATAGCATAGTCAAAGCTAATAAGGGGTTTTGCGTCAATCATTGAGAATTTTCTATAGTTCAGGTTCAATTAACAATAGGGTCATAATAGCATAAGTACTTTAAAAACTGATGAATTTTTTATATTGTTTTTGAGGCCCTTAGGGTTTAATTTTTTGCACAAATAAACATCTGTACACTTTATGCCAATTCAATGTTTGTGGCAGGATCTTCAGAAAGGGTTTAGGATTGTTTCTTATTCAATTTTTAGAAGGATTTTATTCCCCCTCTAAATCTTCTCTCTCAGCGAGTGATAAAAATGGATGAAACTTGGAAAAAGGAATTATTAAAAGCTTCACGACGTCTTGATTCAGACCAAGTAGACGAGTTTTTAAATTTAATTAATCAAGCTTCTGGAAAATGTTCCCTGGACGTAGCTCGTGTTTTTATGAAAACTTTTTCGGATCAGCCTGATTATGGCACCCAAGAACGTGTTATTAGTGTGCTATCAACCGCAGATGACAACAAACAATCCTTGAAGAGCTTCCAAGGCTATATAAAGAGGCCCCCGAGTGGGCAGAATCTCTTGTAGGGTTAGAGATTGATAAAAGAGCGGCGCTAGTAGAGGAAATTGTGAAAGAAATGCCGGAAGACGTAAAGAAAACTCTTAAAAAGCTTTGCTCTAACAAAAATTTCTATGAATTTTATCCTGCAGCTAAAACGATTAAAATCTAAAGGTTAGTTAATCTGTTTCCCTTTAATAGAAAAGGATAAAAGAGAGACCCTCAGACTTACTTCAGAAGAGAATAAAGTAAATGGATGACTTTAAAAGACTAAAGAATTTGGTTCAAATGAAAACTCCTGATGACATTAAGGAGTTTGAAAAAGTGATTTGGAAGTTAGCAGAAAAAGAAGATGCCACGACCTTAGGTAAATTGATTGATTTATTTGATGATAAATGTCCTTATCCTGAAGTTATGTACAGTCTAGTACACGCAATTGAGCAAGTCCCAAATGAATTATATGTTTCCACGGTTCTATCTAAAATCAAGACAGGTATCAAAGATTTTCCTTTTTGGATGGACTGCCTTGTAAACGGAATATTCAATCATCAAGACTGTTTGAATATTTTCCGCCAGAGCATGCATCTTGCTGACAAAGAATCATTGTTGAAATTGTTTGATCTTATGGATAAAGAATCTCCCCATCACAAGGAACTGATTGCCGAACTAAGGTGGGAATTAGAATCCTCATTTACTGGAGTTTATCGAGAAGATCCTCTAATTTTAAACCGTACTCATTAGGGTTATCATTTTTGTTTATCCCAAAAAGCTGGAAATGTTGCCCACACAAATCAATTAAGATGTCTAAATCATCATCTGTCATACCTATAATACCATCCTGCGCCCTTTTTAATTTATCCTGTATGTAAGTGGGTGTAACCATTTTGGTCAGAATAAATTCTATGTCACACTTATTAAGATTAACCATTATTGAATTTCCATTTCTTCCAGTTTTTTTACGCGTATTAGTCCAGGGTAAACCTTCAGCCCCTCCTCTTCCTTCGCATAATCAAGAACGCAATTCCTATGCAGCCAAAGGTAATGGGAAGTAGCACCCCATAGGAAAATAACCAAACCCCAATCATGGCCGCACCAGCAGTCATTATCGCTAGAAAAGCTGTTGCCCAAAGAAGGATGACAGGCAAGAAACACAAAATAATAACGGCCAGGACGATGCCCAGTGCAATTTGAATAATTATGATGATTCTTTCCTCTTGTTAATATACCAACCATGGAAATATCTGTTTTCTGGATCCCCACGGCCGCCAGCGGCCTCGCGATGACGCGAAAGTTTCGTCCTTACGATGACGACCGATCATCGTCATTGCGAGCGAAGCGCGGCAATCCAGAAATTTTTATTCTCGATGCTTATAAACCTAAGACATCTTCAATGCTGTAAAGGCCAGGCTTTTTGTCATAAAGCCAATGGGCTGCAGCGACGGCGCCTTTGGCGTACAAGGACCTCGACGTTCCTTTGTGGGTTATTTCCAAAGATTCTTCTTCCCCTAAAAAGCTGACGGTATGATCGCAAACCCATCCGCCCCCACGGCGGACAGAAAAACCAATCTGCCCCTTTGGCCTTGGCCCCATTTGCCCCTGGCGCACATAACAAGCAACGTCATCTAAGAGAACGCCGCGTCCTTTGGCCGCAGCCTCGCCCAGGCTTAGGCTGGTTCCTGACGGGGCATCAACTTTATGCCTGTGATGAATTTCGTCAATTTCAATATCAAATTCTGGGCCTAATATTTTGGCAATTTGTGCTGTTAAATCCCGCATCAACGCGATTCCCATGCTGGTATTAGACGCGTACAGAACGGGAACTTCTTTTGATGTTTTTAAAAGACGTTCTTTTTGGCCCGCAGACAAACCTGTTGTACAAACAACAAGGGCCTTTTTATGACGAACAGCAAGGTCTAAATACTCGTCCAAAAGGTCAGGCGTTGTGAAATCAATGACGACCTGCCCTTTGGTGAAAAGTTCCTCTGGGTTTGAATGAAGAAACACATTATGGGCAACAACTGTTCCTAAAAGCGGATTATCCGACGACGCTGTTGCCGCAACAAGCTCAAAGCGGGGATCCTTTAGAATTTGTTCGATTAATAATTGTCCCATTCTACCGGTTGCTCCGGCTACACCGACTTTAATCATGGTTATCCTCTCTTTATTTGCGTTTTGCTCCAAAGGTCATCATTTTTCGAATCTTCTCAAATCGCACAGACACAACGACACTTTCTTCGTTTTCCCTAGACCGTTTCCAATACTGCCAGACCGTAGCTGGCGGAAAATTCATCAAAACATGACCCAGGCGTTTTTTATTCAGTCCAAGCCTTTTTGATGACAAAGGGGACGTGGGGCCATAGGTGAACTGCAAAAGACTACCGGAATGTGACAGGACCTGAAAACAGGATTGTATAATGCCTTCTTGGCATTCAGCGGACAGATTCACCATGGGGATTCCAGAAATAATGGTGCTGATATTTCCAATCCAGGTCTTTGGCAAAAGGGTGTGAAGTTGGTTCGCATTCCCTTGAATAACCGCAATCTCAGGAAAATTTTTTCTTAAAAAATGGCACATATCTGGGTCAATTTCTAGGATAGCTAGATTCTTGGGCTTAACCCCCGCCTTTAAAAGGCTTTGCGTTAATCGTCCCGTTCCAGCGCCAATTTCGACAATATAACTATCGTCATTTACTGGAACATGCCCGCAGATAAAGTTGGCCAACATAGGCGAACTTGGAACAATGGCCCCCAATGACTTTGGGTTTCGAATCAGCCGCTTTAGGAATAGAAGCCCTTCATCGCGCTTTCGAATATGCGAAAAGGTTTTGTCCTGTAACGTTTGAACGTTAGAAAGATTCGGCATTTTGATATTTCCAAACAAAGCCAGGGGGGAAGTTAAACCACAAACTGGCTGCTTTTTCTTGTTTAATGTTTTTCATAAAGGCAATGGGTGACTTTGGTGAATAGGTCACGTGAAGAAGCGTCCCCCCTGGTTTGAGAACCTTAAAGACGCTCCCCACCACCTGTTCACGAAAGGCCTCAGAAAAGCTCATGAAAGGAATTGCACAGACAACCACCGAGACCTTGCCCCGAAAGGATGGGGGAATAATTTCAGGAAGATTTGTCGCATCCCCTTCAATAATATGGGGAATTGCTTTTTTACATGCGGGAAGATCGCCCAAGGTTTCCCTTAAAAAACCGCAGAATTCTGGGTCCAATTCAACCAAAGCAAGGTTTTTCGGATTAACACCCCCAGAAAGCAAAGCCCGTGTCAGACGGCCTGTTCCAGCGCCAATTTCAACAATCAAATCAGAAGGGTCGTCCACATGACTTGCAGCCACCTTCGCTAACCGAGCCGAAATAGGGGCAAAGGTTCCCATCTGCAGGGGATGCTTCAGCCAACGCTTAAAAAACAAGGCGCCTTCTCGTCGCATCAATTTATGTTCGCATTTGGCTGAGTCGGCTGTGTGCATGACCACCAGAATTTGGCAAATTTTTTGCTACTATATACCATTGCTAACCAGACCGCAAGAAATGCCGAAACCATGGATAGAGGAGCCCTCCCCATTAATACATTCTTAATAAATTGGTAACTAAACTTTAACTAAGTAGAGGAGGAACTCATATGTCCATAAACGCCCTTCAGTCCATTTATTCAGAACCTAAAAATATTCTTGGGTCAAAAAAACTTTTGTTCAATCTTTTGGTGGACGAAGACCCTGAGGAAGAGTGGGAAGACGTTTCAAAGTCCTACCTGACCCGTGATGAGGTCATGGAATCAATTGTTGGCGAAATTTCAAAGATTCTCAATACCCGCCTGACGGCCAAGAATGCTGATTATGAAAATCTAAAAGATGACCCTTTGAATTTTGGAATCCCCTCGTTATTCGGATTTACAGACTTTCATTCCTTTGATTCCACAAGTCCCACTCAATGGTGGAGAATTTCTAAACTTTGTGAAAATGCCATCACAGCGTTTGAGCCAAGACTTACGAACGTCAGGGTTGCAATCGAAGGCTTTGATTCCCACAGACAGGCCTTGAAAGTCGCAATCAAAGGGTACATTTTCCTGAACAAAATCCGAGAGGAAGTTCGGTTCCCCCTTGCCCTTGAATGCGGAAATGCGCGGTAATCCCTCAGTCCGCTTTTAAAGCCTTTAGGATTTCTTCGCAGACTTTTTTGGCATCGCCCAGAACCATCAGGGTGTTATCACGGTAAAATAGTTCGTTATCAACGCCTGCATACCCTGAAGCCAGGGACCGCTTGACAAACAAAACGGTCCTTGCTTTCTCAACATCCAAAATTGGCATTCCGTAAATAGGGGACGCTGTGTCAGTACGCGCTGCGGGGTTGGTAATGTCATTGGCCCCAATCACAAACGCCACGTCGGTTGAAGAAAAGTCGTGGTTGATGTCTTCCAGCTCTAACACCTCGTCATAAGGCACGTTGGCTTCGGCCAAAAGGACATTCATGTGACCAGGCATGCGCCCTGCAACGGGGTGAATGGCATAGCGAACGGTAACCCCCTTTGATTTCAGGGTATCAACCATTTCTCGCAAAGCATGCTGAGCCTGGGCAACGGCCATACCGTACCCTGGCACAACAATGACGTTTCGGGCATTAGCCATGATAAAGGCTGCATCTTCGCCGCTACTGACCTTAACAGGTTTATCGGAAGCGGTTGCAGAGGCTGCTGCAGAAGCAGGATCCGTTCCAAACCCGCCCAGAATCACGTTCATAATTGAACGGTTCATTCCCTTACACATAATATGACTTAGGATTGCGCCTGATGCGCCAACAAGAGCGCCGGTTATGATCAAAAGGTTGTTGGACAAGGTAAACCCAATACCAGCTGCTGCCCACCCTGAATAGGAATTCAGCATAGAAATGACAACGGGCATATCAGCGCCCCCGATGGGCAAAATCAACAATAAACCAAGGGCAAAGGAAACAAATGCCAAAAACCAAAAGATGAAACTGGATTCGGTTGCCATAAATACGAATAACAGAACTAAAAGACCAATTGCTAACAAAGCATTCAAGTGATGTTGACGGGGAAACACAAGCGGCTTTCCCTTAATTAATCCTTGTAGCTTTCCAAAGGCGATCAAAGACCCCGTAAAGGTAATGGCCCCAACAATGGCCCCCAACCCCATTTCAAAAAGGCTTGTGGGTTTAATGTTGCCTTGGGTCCCAAGCTGAAAGGTTTCCGGTGAATAAAGCGCAGCCGCTGCCACAAATACAGCTGCCAGCCCCACAAGACTGTGAAAGGCTGCAACCAACTGGGGAAGCGCCGTCATTTGTATACGCCGTGCAATCACTGTGCCAATTCCGCCGCCCAGAAGAATTGCACACAGAATCCAGCCATACCTTGAAACCCCTGGATTTAAAAGGGTTGTCAAAACAGCAATCACCATTCCAAGAATGCCGTATAAGTTTCCAGAACGGGACGTTGCCGCTGAAGACAGACCGCGCAGGGCCAAAATAAAACAAACGGCTGAGATAAGATAAAAAAATGCAGAAAAATTAACGGACACCTTTAAGCTCCTTTATTTGCTTTTGGCAAACATTTGTAACATGCGTTGTGTGATGACAAACCCACCAAAGATATTAATGCAGGCTAAGACAACCGCCACAAACCCAAAGGCTGCTGCAGTACCCCCAAGGTCTGATCCTGCTGCCATTAAGGCGCCCACAACGATCACACTAGAAACAGCATTGGTTACCGACATCAACGGCGAATGAAGCGCTGGCGTTACCCGCCAAACCACATAATAGCCAACAAAACAGGCCAGAATAAAAACCGTCAATCCAATGATAAAGGGGTCCAAATGAACACCCCCTGTTTTTTCAACAAATTGGCGCGCCATTCCTTCTAGCTGTTTGGCTTCCTCTGTCAGGTCTCTTGAAGCACTTAGGACTTTGCCTGCTTGATCTTTGATTGTTTGAATATCCATAAAATCCCCCTATTCCTTGAAGGCCAGGTGGGTGATAGCCCCCCCGTGCGTTAGGTTTGTCGCTGTCACGATTTCATCCTGCCAATTGATGTCTAAACCTTTTCCGTCTTTATCCATCAAATTTTTAAGAAAGTTCAAAAGGTTCCTTGCGTACAACTGACTGGCATCGGCTGCAATTCGGCTTGGCATGTTCGCACAGCCAATAATCTTAACGCCGTGTTTGACCGCAGTTTTGCCGGCCTCGGACAGGGGGCAATTCCCCCCTGATTCTGCGGCAAGGTCGACGATGACCGACCCTGGTTTCATGGTCTTAACCATAGCCTCAGTCACCAAAACGGGGGCTGGTTTTCCAGGGATTTGGGCCGTTGTAATAATGATGTCTTGGGTTTTAAGAACCTCTTTTAGCTTTTCCTCTTGGGCTTTTTTATAAGAATCGCTCATTTCTTTTGCGTATCCGCCGGTGCCATCGCCAGTCTCTTCAGCCTCTACAGAAACGAAGGTTGCGCCCAGACTTTCCACCTGTTCTTTGGTTGCGGCCCTGACGTCATAGGCGGACACAATGGCCCCAAGGCGCCGCGCAGTTGCAATGGCCTGAAGCCCTGCAACACCAGCACCCAAAATTAAAACACGGGCCGCTGGAATAGTTCCAGCCGCTGTCATCATCAACGGAAGGGCACGACCAAATTCAGAGGCAGCATCCACAACCGCTTTATATCCCGCCAAATTGCTTTGGGATGAAAGCACATCCATGCTTTGGGCACGGGTAATACGGGGTAACAACTCAAGGCTAAAACTGGTGACCTTGTGGGAAGCCAGTTTTTTCAAAAGGGTCTGATTCTGATGGGGTTTTAGCATTCCGATCAAAAGGCAGTTTTTGGGAAGGGTTGAGATTTCCTTTTCAGAGGGGGGCGATACCACCAAAACGACATCTGCTTTTTTTAGAAGGTCATTTAAGTCTTTTTGGACGGTACACCCAGCCTTTTCGTACAAACTGTTCGGGTAACCGGCTTCCTTGCCAGCATCTGATTCAATAGACACTTGATGCCCAAGCTCTATTATTTTTTTTGCAACATCCGGCGTTAGGGAAACTCTTTTCTCATGAACGACCGTTTCTTTAAGAGCAACCAAAAGCATAATCGACTTTTTCCAACAGATTTCAGGTCCAGATCCCTGGTATTATAGAGCTTTTTTGGGTGGGGGGAAGAGGGAATGGACAAAAAAGCAAAAATTTTATTGAGTTTGGAAATGTGAAAATTATGACTGGACTAAGATAAAAGTTTTTTAAGCCGTTGATAAACCTCACCATCGTTTCGCTTGCCAACCAAGATGACATAGACCGTTTTCGTTGATTCCACCAAACGATAAACAATACGATACTCACCACAGTCGCATCGTCTATAAGGCTCATAATCCTTTAAAGTTTTTGAATCATGAGGTCTTGGTTCTTCCTGAAAACTCAGAATACATTTTTTCAGTTGTTTTTGGTGTTTGGGCGGGACAGCTTGAATGAACTTGATAACCCTTTTATCAAGAATGATCTCGTACATTCATCAAGAATCCTGTTTTAAAAAGATCAAACTTTCCTCAGCAGATTCGAAGTCAGCTGTTTTTTCCAATACCTCAGCTAATGTACCCCAAAAAGAATCCTCAAGATCCTGATAATGCTGGTAGGAAATCATGACAGCAGAGGTGTGACCTGACCGTTCAATAAAAACAGGTTCCCGTATGGCTGCTTCTAGAGCAAACCCTGGCCGCTTATTAAGTTCTGTTGCAGAAATATGCATGTTGATTCCTCCCCCCTATAAACCCTACCTATCTTGGGTATAATACATAATTTACGTATTAAAGTCAAGAAAAACCGTAGATCCCCGTCGCCGCGCTATCTACTGTGAAGGTCGATTCCAAGTCGGCCGCTTTTTCCAGGTATCAGTCCTCAGGAAAACAGGGGGGAAATGGTTTTAAACCCTTTTCAGACCGGACAACTCCATCACAATCGAAGCAGCCTCCATACTCCATAGGGGGCAAAAAGAGGCATCTTTCTTGATTCCCTTTAGTCATAAAGTGCTGACCAAAATTAATGTAGAAATAAAGCCTGGCAAGGGTCAGGGTCAAAAGGCGCAATTTTATCACCCTGTCATTGAACCCTATGGATTTGTAAAAGGGAACCAGGGCGCGTCTATAATCATCCCATCGCCTGTAAGCATCCGGCAAAAAGGCAAGGACGAATTCGTTGAGCTCAACATTTTTGAAATGACTCAGGATTTTTAAAAGTTCGTTTTGAATAATTCCGTCTAATTTCTTCAAGAAAAGAGTTTCTTCCTGATTAAAAGAAACGCCCCAGCTTTCCAAGTCCCTTTCAAAATCAGTATAAACCGAAACGCCCTTGGCATCCTCCAAAGATGCATCGGGGCTGATCTCTGGCCGCTGAATAATCTGGGTCTTGTCCCGAACATAACTCATGATGTCACCAAAGGGATCCATACTGCAAATACAGTCTTTAATTCCCGGCCAAAGGGCCTCGTCAGCGTCCACCAGCCATATGCGAACGATTATGGAATCCAACTGCTTTGTGCGCCAAAAACTAACCTCGTTCATCTCTTTTCTTTTGGCACAAGTGGTTGTAAAGCCCATGCTTTCATAAGTCACAGTTCCTGGCCCATTTAATTCGAGCGCATAGGGTTCATCAAAACGGTGATCAAGGTAAGCTAACCAAGCACCCTTAAAGGTTGTACGGATATTTTTTTGCTGAGCGGCTCCATCTTCGTTATCCGCTACCGGTAGTGTTTTTTCAAATTCAGAAAACGCAAATTCAAAAGCACTCCAAAAACTGGTGCTTCGAGTCCCTCGGTTTTCTAGGGCCCCAGACCCTGCCTGAGCACAGGCTAAACTTAGAAGAAGCGTCAGCAAGAAACGCATTACCATTTTATACTCCCACCAATCAAAAGGGGGACACTTAAGCATCCCTCTACATGATAGAACAGAGTAAGCGATCACCGATCACTCAGCAACATAATCTTGGTAACATTTAACAGCTTCATGCCGAAGAGCGCTATTTATCCGACCCCAGTTCTCATCTGTTTTTTCCATAGGCTCAACCCCCCATTGCTCGCTTGGGACTTGTGGAGACGAATCCGATTGAGGGTCGTCCTTTAAAAAGCTTAAGCTTTGCTCAGCAGATTCCCAGTCCGCTGTTTTTTCCAATGCTTCAGCCAACGCACCCCAAAAAGAATCTTCGGGTTCTTGATCACAACGCACAATCATCATAAACTCACTTTCTTTACATTACTAGGCCTTTAACTCTAATCAACCACTTTTCCCATATCCCGCAGTTCCTGCAAACGAATGGGCATCATGTCCTTTATCGATCCATGGGGCAAATCAGGCCTAAATAGGTCCTTGATCAATTTTCCATTTAGGTGGTCGGTTTCATGCTGAAAAATTCGGGCAGCCAGGCCAGTTAACGTTTTTTCAATCTTGGTCCCTGCCTTATCAAACCAAACACACCGAATGGTTCGAAAACGGTCCACGTACCCCATTTCATCTGAAACGGAAAGGCACCCTTCCCAGTCAGAAAATATCTGATCCCCAACAGGTTCAAAGGTTGGATTAATGACGACTGTAACGGCCATTGGGTCTGTTTGTTCCCGCCTGAACGCTGCTGCTTTTTCAGAAATGTGAAAAACAAAAAGCCGGTTGGAATAATTGACCTGAGGCGCTGCTATACCAAGACCCCCTGGATCCACCAGGATTTCCTTCATTTCGTGAATGATTTCCAGTATTTCAGAAGACAGGGGAAAGGAAAGCGGTTCAGCTATTTTTGTTAAGACATCTGCCCTATCTATATCCTCCAACGTTACAATTTCTAGCATGCTTTACCCCCCTGCCTGGTTCAAAAATATCTTAAGTTTATCTTCCAAAAGACTGCGGCGCCATCCAGACAAAATCTTGTGCGATTCTGACGGATCCTTTGCAAAGGATTCAATATCAAAGCGACTAGCGATGAAATGCGCTGGAATTTCAAGGCCACTTGCAACCCCATTCAGGACATCTTTTATTTTGGTGATTTTTTCCTTCAGCGCCTCTGGCATCATACTGGGGGCTTTTTTCAAAGCACTTTCCATCTCTTCCTTTCGTTTTTTAGCGGCATCCCCTTCGCCCCCTATCAAATCATAGGCAGATTCGTAAACCTGATAAAAGCTTTCAAAAAAATCCGCCTGATCCAATCTGGGGGCCAGTCTTTTGAAAAACCGCCTTAAATCCTCCTTTGGCAAAAGGGGGCTTTGGGACAGATCGGACAATTCTTTATCGTGGATTAAACCAGAACGATTGAGGTTATGCAAAATGGCCATTTCTTCCCGCCAAGACAAGAAATCTTTTAAAAGGGAAAGCTGCTTCCAATTTCGAACCTTACGCAAAAAGTCGCGCCAAAGGGTATCTGGGTTCGATTGATAAGTCTTTTCAGACGTTAAAACGGCCAGTTCATCCTGCATCCAATCTGTACGTCCTTTCTCATCAAGCTTTTGGAACAAGATAGGATACATCTGCCGCATATACAAAACGTCATCCAGGGCGTACTTTAGCTGTTTTTCTGACAAGGGGCGTTTTAACCAATTCGTGTGCTGCGATGTTTTGTCAATTTCTATACCAAGAAGACTATTCACCAGGCGGTCATACCCCATCGTTCCCATGCCTAAAAAGGCTGCCGCAATTTGCGTGTCAAAAATGGGACTGGGTAATTCTTTGAACAGATGCCAAAAGATTTCTAAATCCTGCCTACCAGAATGAAAAACTTTCACAATAGAGGGGGATCTTAAAATTTCCAACAAAGGCTTAAGGCACAAAAGACCCGGCACAGGGTCAATAATAACCTGGTGAGACAAAGATGCCATCTGAATCAAAGCAAGCTTCGGCCAATAGGTCGTTTGACGGACAAATTCCGTATCAATGCAGATAAAAGGGGACGCTTCGGACAGAAAAGACGTACAAATCTCCTCAAGGCCTTGCTGGGTTGTGATAATTTTTGGTAGCATGTGGATAAAATTTAGGAGTCTGTGAGTATTTCTTGATAAGATTATACGTTCTATGACCCCAATAAATCTAATTCAAATTAAGAGTTTTTCATGTCTTTAATTTCTTCTCTGTACCGCAGCCACACATGCGGACAACTTCGTGCCTCTGACATTGGTCAGATCGTTAAATTATCGGGCTGGGTTCACCGCAAACGTGACCATGGAAGCCTTGTGTTTATTGACCTTCGGGACCATTACGGATTAACCCAGTGCGTTGTGGAACCTGATTCTGCATGCTTTAAGGTGGTCGAGGAATTGCGCAATGAAACCGTTGTCACGCTGACGGGAAAAGTTGTTAAACGGGATTCTGAGGCTATTAATTCCAAAATGCCCACAGGGGATATTGAACTTGTAATTCAGGACGTCATTGTCCAAGCAGTAGCAGATACCCTTCCCCTTCAAGTCAACAGCACGTCTGAATTTCCTGAGGAAACCCGCCTTGCTTATCGGTTCCTTGATTTAAGGCGGGAAAAACTTCACAGCAACATCGTTTTACGGTCAAAGGTTATTTCCTCCATCAGGCACCGGATGATTGACCAAGGCTTTATGGAATTTCAGACACCGATTTTAACGTCTTCTTCGCCTGAAGGGGCGCGCGACTTTCTTGTGCCAAGCCGCATGCACCCAGGGCAATTCTATGCGTTACCTCAGGCTCCGCAGCAATTTAAGCAATTGCTGATGGTCGCAGGGTTTGATCGGTATTTCCAAATCGCCCCCTGCTTTCGGGACGAAGATGCACGCGCTGACCGGTCACCCGGAGAATTCTACCAATTAGACTTTGAAATGTCCTTTGTCACGCAAGAGGATGTTTTTGCAGCCGTTGAGCCCGTCCTAACAGGCGTGTTCAATGAATTTGCGAATGGGCGAACCGTTAGCCAGGCCCCCTACCCCAGAATTACTTATCATGATGCAATGCTGAAATATGGTTGTGACAAACCGGATTTACGCAACCCATTGATCATCACGGACGTCAGCGATGTTTTTAAGGGGTCAGATTTTGGTATTTTCGCCAAGGCCGTCAGTACCGGTTCGGTTGTAAGGGCTGTTGCGGCGCCAAAGGCCGCCCCACAGCCCCGTAGCTTTTTTGACAAATTAAATAGCTGGGCCCAGGACCTGGGTATGGCTGGACTTGGTTATATTATTTTTGATAATGGTGAAGCTAAAGGCCCCATTGCCAAATTCTTGGATGCAGATCGCCTGAGTCAGTTAAAAAGCATTGCGAACCTTTCGGACGGCGATGCCATTTTCTTTGTGTGCGACAAGGAAGCCAAAGCCGCCACCTTTGCCGGCCATGTTCGGACCAAGGTTGCACAGGAATTGGATTTAATTGAAAAGAGTACCTTTCAGTTTTGCTGGGTCATTGATTTCCCCATGTATGAAATGGACGAGGAAACTGGAAAAATCGACTTTTCTCATAACCCTTTTTCCATGCCACAAGGCGGATTAAAGGCCCTTGAGACACAAGACCCACTTACCATCAAAGCCTATCAGTATGACATTGTGTGCAACGGCATTGAACTGTCCAGCGGTGCCATTCGAAACCACCTACCGGAGGTTATGTACAAAGCCTTTGCCATTGCAGGGTACGCAAAAGAACAGGTTGAGGAACGCTTTGGCGGCCTTTTGAATGCCTTTAAGTTTGGTGCCCCCCCTCATGGTGGGTGCGCCCCCGGCATTGACAGAATTGTCATGCTTTTGGCGGATGAACCCAATTTACGCGAAGTTATTGCCTTTCCGCTGAACCAGCAAGCGCAGGACCTTTTGATGCAGGCCCCATCTGCCATCCCGCCGGAACGCCTTCGGGAATTGCATATTCAGGTCAAGATGCCTATCAAACCCGTTCCGGCAGCATAAAAGGGATGCACTCAGTTCGTCTTATTGGCCTTGATCCGGGTCTGCGTCACACAGGCTGGGGCGTGATTGAGGTCAAGGGCAATTCCCTGTCGCCCGTTGCCCAGGGGGTTATTAACACACCAACAGAGATTGACCTGGCCCAAAGGTTGAATCATTTGTACAGGGAACTGATCAAGGTTATAGAACTTTATGCGCCGGACGAAGCTGCGGTCGAGGAAACTTTTGTGAACAAAAACCCTGCCTCAACCCTAAAGCTTGGGATGGCGCGGGGCGTTGTCTTGTTAGCACCCGCAACCCTTGGGTTAAGTGTGGCTGAGTATTCTGCCAATAAGGTCAAAAAATCTGTGGTCGGGGCTGGCCACGCAGATAAGGATCAAGTTTTAATGATGGTGCAGCGTCTTTTACCAACCCTGACCGCGGGTATTCGCCCCGATGCCGCGGACGCACTGGCGGTTGCCATCTGCCATGCCCACCACCGGCAAATCCGGTCCTTTATCGCTGCGTCTTCGAAGGAGACTTATTGATGAGCCCTAAAATTGAGCAAAGAACCCTTTTTGGTGCATCCACCCCTTCTAAGGCAGTAACGCCCCCGCTTAAGACAACAGCTTACAAAAACCCAGTCAACACAACCCTTTTGGGTGGATTGGACGACGCAAGCTTAAAGGCTGACAGTGTTTATATGCTAAGGGTTCTCTCGAATCAATACACCCGTGCCTTTCCCGCAAAGGAGGCCAAAAAGAAATTTATAGCCGCCGTCAGGGCCGAGATGAAATTAAAACAGGGACGAGCAGAGCCCACCCTTTTGCTAAGGGACTGTTTGTTACAAAGGAATGTGACCCTCACCAGCCCTTGACTTGATCAAGGACCCACAGAAATGCTGGGTCCCCGCCTGCGCGGGGACTACACCTGGGGGGCGAGAGCATACCCTTATACCCTATAAATCCAGAAGAAAGCGCCCAGGATTTTCAATACATTCCTTGATGCACACAAGAAATGTCACAGCCTCCCGGCCATCGATCAGTCTGTGGTCGTAAGACAGGGCCAAATACATCATGGGACGAATTTCAACCCGGCCATTAATGGCAACCGGACGGTCTTGAATTTTATGCATTCCCAAAATCCCTGACTGTGGGGGGTTTAAAATGGGCGCCGAGAAAAGGGACCCAAAAATTCCCCCATTCGAAATGGTGAAAGTCCCCCCGCTTAGATCCTCAACCGACAGCTTGCTATCTTTTGCCTTGCTTGCAAGGTCTGCAATGCCCTTTTCAATTCCTGCATGATTCAGTTGGTCTGCATTCCTTAAGGTGGGCACAATCAAGCCCTGGGGGGCGGAAATGGCAATACTAATATCGTAGTAATTTTTGCGAACAATTTCGCCCCCATCAATTTGGCTATTCATCGATGGAATTTCTTTTAAAGCCTGAAGGGATGCCTTGACAAAAAACGACATAAACCCCAGTTTCACCCCGTGTTTCTTTTCAAAAGATTCCTTATAAAGATTCCTTAATTCCATAACTGCTGTCATATCCACCTCGTTAAAAGTGGTTAAGATTGCAGCCGTATTTTGGGCCTGCTTTAACCGTTCGGATGCCCGCTGGCGAAGCCTTGACATAGGGACACGCTCTTCAAGACGTTCATCCTTAGAGGCAGCCACTTCTTCAGGAAAAGACACACCTACGGGCGGATTTTCAAGATGGTTCAGGACATCGCCTTTTGTCAGACGCCCCTCTTTTCCCGTAGCCGTTACCACAGCTGGATCTAAATTGTGATCGGAGAGAAGCTTGCGCACAGATGGGGCCTGGTCTGGCACATCTGCTGCCCCTTCTGCCTCTTGAAGAAATCCTATAACATCGCCAATTTTAACAACGCTTCCCTTGTTAGAAAAGATAGATTCCAGAACCCCAGAAGCGGGCGCTGAAACCTCAAGGGTTACTTTATCTGTTTCCAGTTCGGCAAGGGTTTCATCAACAACAACCGGATCCCCAACCTCTTTCAGCCATCTGACCACTGTTGCCTCAGTAATCGATTCACCAAGCGCTGGAACTTTAATATCAAGCTGTCGTGACATAAAAAAACCTCTTAACCTTTGCAAAAGCCCCTCGATCCAGCTTAAGTATAAAGGAATCAATCATAATCTGGCAAATTTTAAAAAAATCACCGAGAGAGTATTCATGGAAGAGATTATCGGCACGTGTAAAATTTATTCCCTAAGTCCTGAGTCCGAGGGAATTGGAGAGTTTGAAGGGGCAACAATTAAAATTCCCTTCACCCTTCCAGGGGAACGGGTCACGTTCAAACAGATAGGGTCTAAAAGGCGAAAGAAATATATCTTTCAAACAATCGAAAGCCCCAGTTCAGAAAGGCAAGATCCGCGGTGTCTTCATTTTACCCAGTGCGGCGGCTGTACGCTTCAGCACATGACGCCTTCATTCTATAGGGAATTTAAAAAATCACTGATCACAGTCCCCTTACAAGAACATGGCCTTGACCCCTTTTTGGTCCAGGATATTATTATTCTTCCCTTTGGAAAGCGCCGCCGTTCCAACCTGGATGCAACGAAAAAGAATGACATTGTTTTCTTAGGCTTTCACCGGTGGAAAAGTCACCAATTGATCGATCTTAAGGAATGCCATACCCTTTCCCCTGCCCTTGCTAGCCTTTTAAACCCCTTGAAAGAGACACTAACCCTGGTCTTGGAAAACTTTCAAAAGGCTAAAGTCTTTTTAACGGAAACTGCAGTCGGCGTTGATATAAGCCTTGAAATTCAAGGGATCTTAGAAATCACTGAAGGTCAAAAAAAGATTTTAGAATCCTTCGCTTCTAAAAACAAAGTAGCACGCTTTGTCTTTCGACATGGGAAAAAGACAGACTGCGTTTATATGGCATCCAACCCCGTTGTTGTTTTTGATGGCGCCGAAGTTTCGGTGGACGCGTATAGCTTCCTTCAGGCAACCGAAGAAGCTGATACCCTCTTAACGTCCCTTGTCATGGACAATTTACCAAAAGGGGCCAAAAAGGCTGCAGATCTTTTTTGCGGGCGGGGAACCTTTAGTTTCCCCCTTAGCCGCCTTATGCCTGTAGACGGTTTTGAACTTGATAAGGCGGCCTTAAAGGCCCTTGAAGAGGCTGCTCTTAAAAATCAAAGAAACATTACATCCCATCTTAGAAACCTTTTTGACAACCCCCTTTCAGCTGAAGAACTAAAGGCCTATGACGTGGTTGTCATCGACCCCCCAAGGGCAGGCGCCCTTGAGCAAATAGAAGCACTATCGAAGGCCTCTGTTACAAGGGTCATCTATATTTCTTGCAACCCCCAAACCTTCGCACGAGATGCAAAAGAACTTGCCCAAGGCGGATACGTTTTAAAGAAGATCATTCCAGTTGACCAATTCGCCTGGTCAGCACATTTGGAAGTTGTGGGGATTTTTGAAAAATAGAAGGAAGATGGCTGGGGTACTAGGATTCGAACCTAGGGTGGCGGTACCAAAAACCGCTGCCTTACCGCTTGGCTATACCCCAACGAAAGTTCACTTTTGTACATTATCAAATTTCGTCACTTTTGCAAGCTAAAACAGGAAGCCAAGCCTTGGGGCAAGAGATAAAAATGCAGGAACGATCTTTATTTGAACAAAAAAAGAGGGACAGAAAATCTGCCCCTCTTTTTCCATTTCTGGAAGCAGTGCATTCCAGATTATGGATGAGCGCAAGAAACAGGATGCGCTATCGGGTGGGCCATCGGATGCGCACTGAATGGGTTGCCGCCTTTAACTGGGTGCGCGCCCTTGAAAGGGTGAGCACTATTTTTTGTCATCATTGGATGTGCAGTCATAATAACCTCCTAAATTAAATTAAGTCCCCGCATGGTTCTTAAGAACTTTCATCGGTGAACACTCTCTGCTTACACCCAACCGTATACACAAGCCCTACAATTTCTACAATTAGAAAATTATTATATTTTCCTCTTAAAAAGAATCTATATTTTTAACTAAATAAATCACCCTTCCCTCTCTCTACTGAGAAAACAACAAACTTAGAGAAAAAGCGATCAATATCAAACCTGTCATCCTTTCAAACCAGTGACGGTAGGCCTGAAATTTCCCCATAAATTTTGCTTCTGTAAAAAAAATGGCAACGATGGCAAACCAACTTACAGATATAAGTCCAATCCACCCCCCATAAAAAGCCTTGTGATAAAGGGGTGTTTCTGCCGAAACAACGACAGAGAACAAAGCAAAAACAAAGATAAAGGCTTTTGGATTTAAAAGGGTCGTCAAAAGCCCATCACAAAAGGCTTGATATCGATTCTCAGCTGTTAAGACAATCGGGATTTCTGCAATATCCTTTGGCTGACTTCGAAGTCCCCTGATACCAAGCCAAAATAAATAAAGGGCCCCAGTCATTCTGATTACATCCAAAGCAGCAGGAGAATTTGACAGAAGAAGACCAATTCCCAAAATGTTCAAGGCCACATGCATCATATCCCCAAATGCGTTCCCGATGGCTGTTGCAAGTCCCGCTTGCCTTCCGTGCGTTAAACTGTTTTTAACAACAATTGCAAATCCAGGGCCTGGGCTGATAATGGCTAGGCTTGCAATGGTTGTGACAGCAAACCATTCATTCAAAGTCATACTCCCTCCCCTTTCAAGGATAATTGACCTGTATAAACAATGTCTGCACTTCCGGTCATGAAAAGACATGGGTTTTGAAAATGAATATCCAAACGTCCCCCTTCTTGCTGAACCGTCACTTGGCCTTCGGTCAAGCCCCTGAAACCCGCGGCAACAACAGAAGCACAAGCCCCCGTCCCGCAGGCAGGCGTCAACCCAGCGCCCCTTTCCCAAACCTTAAGAAGTAAATGACCAGAATCTACGATTTTTGCAAACCCTACATTAACCCGCTGCGGGAAATGGTCATTCAATTTATGAAGGTATGTTTCCAAAAGGGGTCCCCAAGTTTTAACCTGTTCCACGTCCTTCACAAAACAAACAAGATGAGGATTGCCAACTGTAACGAAAACCGCCCCTGGGTTTGAGAGATGATCATAATCCCCAAGGGATACGGAAGACACTTCCGGAAAAGGCATTTCTACCCTTATACACCCCTTTTCCCTTGTGCATTTCAAAGGCCCACCCTTTGTCAGAAGGGTGACCGTGTCCCCTGCCCCTTGGTCCATTAAATGCTTTGCAACGCACCGGGTTCCGTTTCCGCAGGCCTCTGCCTCTGATCCGTCTGCATTAAAGAACCTAACTTTGAATTCTGTTGGGCTTGATGTCTTGTCAACATAAATGACTTGATCGCACCCCACACCCAAGCGGCGGTCACTCAGAAAGATACTCAAAGCCCCTAGATCGTGAGCCCCCTCTGGCGCCCTCAGAATCACAAAATCGTTCCCCAAAGCGCAGGCCTTCGTGAAATTGACAATCATGGCTTTAAGCGCCTTAGAACGGAAAAAGGGGTTTCTTTGTCCTGAAATTTTTCAAGGGCTTCTGCAGTTTCGATATCAGAGGCCCTGGGATAAGGATTCAAAGACAAGGAAAGGTATTGCGCTGTCAATTCACCCAAATCAATTTCACCTTGAATACTGTACTCAAAGTCTTCCTCCTCCTCAGGGTCCAAGGGGTCTTCTTCTTCAAATTTTTTATCCACAACTTCAAGATCAAGAGTTGCTTCAACTTCCTCTCGGACTGGCTTTAGGGTCACAACGCACCGCTGAACAACAATTGCCTGAAGCTTTCCTGTCAGATGGTACCCTTCCCGGCTGCTTTGGCCCCTTTCGATCTGATATTTGGCCTCAAGTGACTCAACAGAAATTAAACCAAATCGTTTTGCAAGTGCCTGGCATTCTTCCAGTGAAGCTGTTACAGTGTAGGCAGAGCGGTCTGCACAGACCCGTTCCAGATTAATAATGTGCTTTAGTTCGTTGTTGGGGCTTTGTTCCATGGTTGTCCTAGTTAAATACCTGCAAAGGGTTGACATCCTACTAAAGTAATGTGAAACCTAGAAAAATGTAAGGAATAAATCTAATCTATGATGACCCGTTTTCCTCTTTTTTTAAATCTTCTTCTGGTAAGTTTTCTTGCTGGTTGTTCGCCCACCCTCGATAGCCGTGGTTATAATCCTGAAGCTATGGACATTTCCAAAATCCAAATCGGCGTTGATACAACGCAAACGGTTCAAGAACATTTTGGAAGCCCCTCAACAACCTCTGTGTTTGAGGATCCAAGCAAGGGGGGAAGCTGGTACTACATTTCAAAGAAAACCTCCACCACTTCTTTCTATGCCCCAGATACCCTGGAACAACAAACTGTTGTGATCCGCTTTGATAGCCAAGGGATTGTAAGAGACGTTCATAAATACCAAGGGGAACATCCCATTGTGCCTATTGACAGAAAGACAGAGTCAACGGGTTATGAAACGTCGATTATGCGGGACATTTTTGGGAATTTCGGTCGCTACAGCACCCAAAAGAAACCCCAACAGAAAAGCTAGTCTGTTGAATGGAAGTTTCTTTCTACCAGGTCACAACAACGCCAGTTGAAAAAACAGTACCCAAGCTTTTGGAAAAGGCTTACACAGCAAATCAAAGGGCTGTCGTTTTGGTGGATAGCCAAGAAAGACTCGATCTGTTCAATTCGGTTTTTTGGACCTATTCAACGGCTGCCTTTTTGCCACATGGTTCTGCTCAGGATGCCCCTGAAACCCATAGCAGACAACCCATCTGGTTAACAACAACGGTTGAAAACCCAAACCAGTCCCAGTTAATTGTCGTGACGTCAGGGGTAACCATTGATGCCCAAAGTGGGTTTAACCGCTGCATCGACATATTCGATGGCAACGTCCCCGATCTTTTAGCTGGGGCTAAAGCGCGGTATAAAGTTTACAAGGACCAGGGCCTGACGTGCGTCTACTGGCGCCAAAACCTAGAAGGCGGATGGGCCCAGGAATAAGGGGGGAAACACGAACGGTCCCCCCCATAATTCCTCAAGAGCAGCCGCTTGTAGCACCGCACGTGTTGCACTTTAAACAGGTTCCATTGCGAACCATGGTAAAGTTGCCGCACTCTCCGCACGCATCGCCTTGATACCCCTGCAGTTTTGCCTGCGAGGACTTTTCTGTGTAAACGTCACGTTGCTTAGCCTTGGCACTGACAGTGGCATAACTGACTACATTTCCGTGAGTTCCCGTTGCAGCTTGCTCTGCGGCATGCTCTTCCTCAGCGTATTCAAGAACATCCCCAGAAGCCCCCATTAAAACAGGATAATCTGAAGATTCTCCAATTGTATCGGGGGTTAATTCTTTTGGCTGAACATGGGCCAGATCATGCCTGCCTAAATAGGTAATCGCCAATTCCCTAAAGATATAGTCAAGAATTGAAGTTGCCATTTTGACGGTATCATTCCCTTCCACCATGCCAGACGGTTCAAACCGCGTGAAGGTGAACGCCTCAACGAATTCCTCTAGGGGAACACCGTACTGAAGACCTATGGAAATTGCCATCGCAAAGTTATGCATCAAGGACCTAAAAGACGCCCCTTCTTTATGCATATCAATGAAAATCTCGCCCAAATCCCCGTCTTGATAATCACCTGTTCTAAGATAGATCTTGTGCCCACCAACGGATGCCTTTTGGGTATACCCCCCTCGGCGATTAGGAAGCTTCCTGCGATGGGATTGGAAAAGTTTCTCCACAATATGCTCCGCTGCTACCGCTGCCTTTGCTGCGCTGGGCAAACTTGTCAATTCCTCAATATCGTCATCATCGAAAACCGTACTGCTCAGGGGCTGGGAAAGCTTTGACCCATCTCTGTAAAGGGCATTCGCTTTTAATCCCAAACGCCAGGACAAAAGATAGGCTTCTTCGCAGTCGCTGATGCTTGCGCTATTTGGCATATTGATGGTTTTTGAAATAGCCCCAGAGATAAAGGGTTGGACAGCCGCCATCATATTGATATGACTGTTAATCGACAAAAGACGTTTTCCAATCCGGCCGCACGGACTTGCACAATCGAAAACAGGCAGATGCTCGTCTTTCAGATGGGGCGCCCCCTCTAGCGTCATTGTTCCGGAGCAATAGTTATTGGCGGATTCAATTTCCTGCTTGGTAAATCCTAAAGAGGTCAGCATGTCAAAGTTTGTGCTGTTCAGATCAGCTTCAGAAATTCCCAAAACATCCTTGCAGAACTCTTCCCCCAAGGTCCATTTGTTAAAGGCATACTTAACATCAAACGCCGTACTAAGCGACTCTTGAAGCTTCTTCAAGATTTCCTCTGTAAAGCCCTTTGCCCTTAGCATTTCAAAGTTAATACCAGGGGCCCCTTCAAGGGTCCCATGACCAACGGCATAAAGCGCTATGTCATTCATTTGCTCTTCGGTATAACCCAAAGCCTTCAAGGCCTTTGGCGCCATCTGGTTGATGATCTTGAAATAACCACCGCCGGCTAGTTTCTTAAACTTCACAAGGGCAAAATCAGGTTCAACGCCCGTTGTATCACAATCCATAACCAAACCAATGGTTCCAGTTGGTGCAATCACTGTGGTCTGGGCATTTCTGTATCCATGCTTTTCGCCCAAGGCTAAGGCTTCATCCCAAACGCGTTTGGCGCTTTCCGCAACATCCTTTAACGGGCAGTCTTTTGCTTTCAAAGGAACAGGAGGAATAGAAAGTTTTTCATACCCATTCTTTTCACCGTAGGCAGCGCGCCTGTGGTTACGAATAACGCGCAGCATGTGGTCTTTGTTCTTAGCGTATCCCGAAAAAGTCCCCAGTTCCTTAGCCATTTTGGCTGACGTTGCATAGGACACACCTGTCAAGATTGCTGCCAACCCCCCTGCTACGGCCCGCCCCTTGTCGCTGTCATAAGGAATGCCCATTGCCATTAATAAACCACCCAGGTTGGCATACCCCAAACCAAGGGTACGATATTCGTAGGAAAGCTGAGCAATTTCTTTAGATGGGAACTGTGCCATCATCACAGAAATTTCAAGCACCATCGTCCACAAAGAAATGCTGTGTTCGTACAAATCAACAGAGAACTTTTCATCTTTGTAAAAAGTACTTAAGTTCAAAGACGCCAGGTTACAAGCCGTGTCATCCAAGAACATATATTCTGAACAAGGGTTTGCCCCACGAATTCGGCCACTTTCAGGGCAAGTGTGCCATTCATTGATGGTTGTATCGAACTGAACCCCAGGATCGGCGCATGCCCAAGCGGCATACCCAATCTTTTCCCAAAGGTCTTTTGCTTTGACAGTCTTAACCGTTTTCCCTGTAATACGTTCCGTTAAATTCCAATCCTCATCATTCACAACAGCCTTTATGTAGTCATTGCTTAGTCGGACAGAGTTATTGGAATTTTGACCAGATACTGTTGAATACGCTTCTGAATCCCAATCCGTATCATAACTTTCTAAATCAATATGTGTATGGCCCATTTCTGCAAGCTGAATGGCGCGCCTAATATAATTTTCTGGCACCATGGACGCCCGTGCAGCTTTCATAGCCGTTCTAAGGGCTAGGTTTTCTTTAGGATTAAATTTTTTGTCTGCTGGCAAGTCGTGATTTAGGCAAGCGTTCATTATCGCTTCCAGGCAAGCTTTATTCATTTTGGATCCTGCCACAAGGGCTGCGACTTTTTGTTCCTCAATCACCTTCCATTTGATAAATTCTTCAACGTCGGGGTGATCGATATCTAAAATCACCATCTTGGCAGCACGGCGCGTGGTCCCACCGGACTTAATAGCACCCGCAGAACGATCGCCAATACGCAAAAAACTCATCAAGCCTGAGGATTTTCCGCCCCCCGACAAGGATTCCCCGGAACCGCGAATGTTGGAAAAGTTACTGCCTGTTCCAGAACCGTATTTGAATAACCGGGCTTCTCGCACCCAAAGGTCCATGATACCACCTTCATTCACCAGGTCATCGGAAACACTTTGGATGAAGCAAGCGTGGGGCTGAGGACGTGCATAAGCTGAATTGGACGCTGTCAGTTTTCCTGTTTTATCATCCACATAAAAATGCCCCTGGGCCGGACCATCAATGCCATAAGCCCAGTGAATTCCCGTGTTAAACCATTGCGGAGAATTCGGTGCGCACATTTGAAGGCAAAGCATATAACGCAATTCATCGAAGAAAGCTTGCGCGTCCTCTTCGGCGTCGAAATAATTTCCTTTCCATCCCCAATATGTCCAAGCCCCTGCCAAACGATCAAAAACCTGCTGAGATGTTTTTTCACCAGAAAATTTGGTGCCAGGCTTTGCCTCTTTCCTAAGCAACCAGTCAGGAACACCATCCTCTGGAACAGAGACAACTTCTTCTGGAACACCGGCCTTTCTGAAATATTTCTGGGCCAAGACATCACTTGCAACTTGGGACCAGCTGGTAGGAATTTCAATATTGTCTTGTTTAAAAACAACCGATCCGTCTGGATTCCGGATTTCGCTACTGATTTTTCGAAACTCAATACCGGCATAAGGGGACTGTCCAGCAACTGTAAAACGGCGACGGATTTTCATTCAAAAACACCCTTTCTGGTTTATATTTAAAAAGACTTTGTTTGCTAAAATTAACTATATCTAGTGAAAATTTTATCAATCAACACCAACATGTTGATTTAATTGAACACGAACTCAGATAAAAAACAAGCCTTGAAATTCAAAAAAATTGGTGGTATTTGGGGTGATCTTTCAACTAAAAAAGATCATTTGGGATAGGTCTTTCACAATTTTATCCCTGTCAGCCAGGGAATACGGCAGGGAACCTTTAAGTCCCACCACTGAATGCGGCCACGCTTCATCCATTTTAAAGCGCGCGATTATGTGAATATGTAATTGAGGGACAATATTCCCAAAAGCGGCAATATTTATCTTGTCAGCTTGGACATAATCTTGAAGAACCTTAGAAACTAAGGACACTTCATCCATAAGGACATGCTGCTGATCAGACGTTAAATGATATATCTCCTGAGCACTTGGAACGCGCGGAACTAAAATAAGCCAAGGAAAACGACAATCGTCTTGAAGCAGGACACGACTCAGGGGAAGGTCTTTGATAAAACACTTCCCCCTCTCAAGAGCTTTCTCAATCTGAAACATGGCTTACATAACCGTAATGGGTTTGCTCCCGTCAGGCGATATCTTAAAATGTTTATCCCCATCATTATCAAGTTCCTCAAACGCAATTGGCTGAGGCTGACAAACCAGGGCAATTTTCAAGGCGTCATCAACTGTTCGAACAGGAATAATCGTAAGGCCTGCTTTGACGTTCTCTGGAATCTCTACCAGGTCTTTTTCATTGTCCTTTGGAATAATGACGGTCTTAACCCCCCCCCGATGGGCCGCTAAAAGCTTTTCCTTAAGCCCGCCAATCTGAAGGACATGCCCCCGCAATGTAATTTCACCTGTCATCGCGACATCCCTTCGAATTGCAACCCCCGTAAAGGCTGACACAATCGCGGTGCACATAGCAACGCCAGCTGAGGGACCGTCTTTTGGAATGGCCCCCTCAGGAACATGGATATGAATATCCCGTTTTTCAAAAAGACTGGCTTTTAAACCGAAATGGTGAGAACGCACCCGCACATAGCTTAAAGCGGCTTGGATAGATTCCTGCATAACATCGCCCAATTTTCCTGTGAAAAGGGGTTTTCCCTTACCAGGCAAAACAATGGCCTCGATAGAAAGAAGCTCTCCCCCAACCTCGGTCCAAGCCATACCCGTTGCAACGCCCACAGCATCATCCGCTTCAGCTTGGCCAAAGTGGTACTTTGGAACGCCAGAGAAGTCACCAATATTGTCAGCATTGACTTCGACTGTTTTAAGCTCCTTTGTCAGGATCTTCTTAATGGCTTTTCGCGCAAGGTTAGCAATTTCCCGCTCTAGGCTGCGCACACCCGCCTCCCGCGTGTAAAGACGGATAAGGGACCGAAGCGCATCATCTTGAATAACAAGTTCCGAACTTTTTACGCCATGCATCTCCATTTGCTTTGGGATCAAATGATTTTTGGCAATCATCAGCTTTTCATCCTCTGTATATCCAGGAATGCGAATAATTTCCATACGATCCAAAAGCGGTTGTGGCATTTTCAAGGTGTTTGCTGTGGTTACAAACATTACGTCTGACAAATCGTAATCAACTTCCAGGTAATGGTCATTGAAAGCTGTGTTCTGCTCTGGGTCCAAAACCTCCAGCAAAGCGGACGCAGGGTCCCCGCGCCAGTCACTTCCCAATTTGTCAACCTCATCCAGCAAGAATAAGGGATTTGATGTCTTTGCTTTTTTCATACCCTGGATGATTTTACCTGGCATAGACCCAATATAGGTTCGCCTATGACCACGGACTTCTGATTCATCCCGAACTCCCCCTAAGGAAACGCGCACAAAGTTACGACCTGTTGCCTTGGCAATTGATTTTCCAAGGGATGTTTTTCCAACACCAGGGGGGCCAACCAGGCAGAGAATCTGGCCCCTGACTTTGCCAACGCGGGCTTGGACTGCCAGATACTCAAGAATTCGTTCTTTGACCTTTTCCAGACCATAATGATCCTTGTTAAGAATAGCCTCAGCTTCCTTTAAGTTTTTCTTTATACGACTGCGGACTTGCCAAGGAGTAGACAACAACCAATCTAAATAATTTCGAACAACCGTCGCCTCTGCCGAGGAATGGTTCATTGTCCTTAGTTTTTTAACCTCAGAAATTGCTTTTGTTTCAGCTTCCTTAGAAAATTTTGTCTTTTTAATTTTTTCTTCTAGTTCAGAAACTTCATCACGTCCATCTTCGCCTTCCCCTAATTCCTTGTTGATGGCTTTAAGCTGTTCATTCAGGTAATACTCTCTTTGGGTTTTTTCCATCTGCTTCTTGACGCGCGTCCGGATTCTTTTTTCAACATTGAGAACATTATTTTCGTTCTCAATGAATTCCAAAACCTTCTCAAGGCGCTGGTTAATACCAGCCGTTTCAAGCAAGACCTGCTTTTCAGGAATCTTGAGAGTAAAATAGGATGCGATCGTATCCGCAAGCTTGGCTGGGTCTTCTATCTGGTTAATAGTTACCAAAACATCTGGGGGAATTTTGCGATTCAGTTTTATATACTGCTCAAACTGGGAAATCACAGTTCGGCAAAGGGCCTCCATTTCGCCATTATCGCTTTCAAATTCAATAACGTCTTCTGCCCAGGCCACAAAAAAGCTTTCCTCAAGGTCGTATTTTAGAACACTGACACGCTTGGTTCCCTCGACCAGGACTTTAACGGTCCCGTCAGGCAGCTTAAGTATTTGAAGGATGGTTCCAACAGTCCCAACCGTATAAAGATCATGGGCCTCAGGAGAATCGTAGGCTGCATTTTTTTGGGTTACCAACAAAATTTGCTTGTGGTCCCCCTCCATAACGTCTTCAAGGGCACGAACAGATTTCTCGCGTCCAACAAACAGAGGAACAATCATGTGCGGAAAGACAACAATGTCGCGCAAAGGCAAAACTGGATACTTCGTTCCTTGTTTTAAGTTCAGCATGAAAACGACCCTCCTTATAGTATTAGAAGCCAGTTCAATTTAGCACGAGCAGTCCCAAAAGGACAAGAAATCTGTGAAGCGAGCCCAGCCTACCTAAGGCAGTTATCCTGGAAATTTTTGTTTTTAAATATCCACAAACGGCTATTTGAAAGAGGAAAAGTCGTTTCTTGATAAAACTCATAATGGGAGCTTTTTAATAGCTCATTCAATGCACTGTGAGTTTTCGAAGCAATCATGTCAAAAACCAAGAAGTACTTCATGTTGGGAAAATTTCTTTTATAATTTTCAAAGATTTTGACATAGTTTTTGTTGAGGGAAAGACGAAGCATCGTCAGGGTTTGTATCAGGACTTCAACTTCAGGCCATTCTTCCTTAATGTCGCTAATATCATCAGCAATAAAACAGGAAGACACTTCTGGGTGTTTTTTTGCCTGCCTGATAGCCGACACAATAGCTTTTTGGCTAAAATCGAAACCGTAGCCTTTGACGTTCAATTCCTTACAAAGGCTTATCACCCGATCGCCGTCTCCGCACCCAAGATCACAGATCGCCCCCTTAGGGTACAGATGCTTCAGGGCTTCTAAAATGTATTTGTCTATCGTATATCTCTTTATTGGTAAAGAGACCTTGCTGGTTGTTTCTAGAGACTGTTTCATATTACCCCCCCTATTTTCTTGGATCATACTCCTGCAAAAAAAACGGGAAAATCCGTGAAAACTACGGGGCGAAGTTGTTTGCTCTTAATCCTTTCAATTAAATATATGCGCACATCCTGGGAAAAATATTTGCATTCGATTGTTGAATTAAAATTTTTTGATTGTTATATACTTTTTGTTTGTAGAAATATGGAGAACTCACAATGTTTAGATGGATATTTTTGGGATTATTATTAACCACCAGCACATTCAAAGAAGCAAAGACCATGGAATTACCTGGTGAGCATTTGAAACCTGTACAATTCCCGAAAAGCAAGCATGAGATCAACCTGACCAATGCCATAACACTTCAAGATTGGCTTTTAGAGGCTTTACATCTTGTGGAATCAAATACTCAGTACCGAAAAGCTATGAGTGTTTTTTTGAGAAATGACTCACCCGAAGCAAATGAATACAGGGAAAGCATAAAAAGGGCTTATGTGGAGAGTATGCACCCCACACAACGTCTAAGTGATTCCGGGGATACATATTTGAATGCTTTTGCAGAAGATGTGGAAAATGATTGCGGATTTTCGGTCATTTTAGAAAATCTGCTGAGAGAATTAGCCTCTCACTCGGATAACCTTCAAAACGTTGCCAAGCCTGAATGGAAAAACTACTTTAAAAAACTTTTATCAGAAGTTCGTTTTATTAAGGAAAAAGCTTCCTCAGATACAGCAGACGCAGCAAAGCGTTTTGGAAAAGAAATTCGCGACGATCGGGAACGAGTAATTATCGAAGATACTAATTTTCCGGGTTCAGCAAGCAAGATAAAGCGCCTTGCAAAAGAAGCCCGTGAAGAAAATGATGATGATAAGAAACCAATAGTTATCGAAAACACAGGCGTAAAAGTACAACTTTTACAAAGCCATCTAGAAAAAAAGGAAAGTGGTACGGTCGTTGCTTATTATGATTCAGAAACAAAACGCATAGAAAAAGTGGATGTTCCTTCAAATTCAATAACAGATCACTTTTTCCTAGAATCCTCCATGTGGATGGAAATTTGCGATTTATTAGAAAAGATAGGAGCAGGGGGACTTAGCTATACAAATCTTAAACAAGAACCTTTTGGAATATTTGAAGCTCTTATTGGTTTAAACAGAGAAAAGGCGGAAAAAGAATTAGAAATAAAAAGATTAGAAGAAAGAGCAGGAACTCCTAGAAGAGGAGAGCCACGCCCAATAATAGATCCAAGAAAGTTATTGGATACTAAAGAAAGAGGCTTGAAAAGTTTAAGAGAAAAAATTGCAAGGTTTTGCGAAGAAGTTCCACCTGTGTTTCCAAAATCTTTGGTAACAGCAGATACAGGAATCGCTAAGAAGAAAAAGAAAAAACCTTCTTCCTTGCAAAAAACTGAAGGCGCACAACAAGATAAGTTTACAGAAGATGATGCAGTGACAGATGACCAACCACTCGAAATTTTTGAACCTACTGTTGAGAAGGTAGCAACAGTAGACACCGCAGAACCGGTTGTCGTCGATGCTGATTCTACAGTTGAGACTACGGAAACATCCGTTGATTCACAAGGTATAGAAGCGGAAATTGAAGCTGCATCACATGAGCAAAAATTTTGCATTGAAAGAAGTCCCCAACTAAATGTAAAGGGATTACGTGAGGAAAGACGACAAGCAACTCTAAGGGCACTTAAGGACAAAAAACCAGAACAAGCATTACTGCCGGAAATTGAGTTAAGCCGCGATGATTATGGCCTCTTACTGGGAATGTGGAATCCAACAAGAATTATGCCTAAATGGATGGATTTTCTTAAGGTGATGGGACGTGTGATCAATAAAGTAGGCGGTAAAATTAACGCTGATCAGGGCGGTTCATCTGTAGCCTTTACTGTTTTTGACCGCACGTTTCGTGTTCATGGGTCCCATAAAGATGGCAACATGTATTTTGATCAAATTAACTTATTCATAAGGCCAGGTTTGGAATACGTTGGCATTACTCCAAGAATATTAAAAGCCCCCTAAAAACCTAATTGAGTGTCTGAATTAACCCAGGGATCCATCCTGAAAAAACATTTCATGGAGTGATCCCCTGGCATATTTTCCAAAGGGTATTGTTGAGTCAGTAAAGAACCTTTAAGATCAGGATCTAATTAACGTTACTTATAGGCGAAGAGAATTCCTGATGAAGCCGAAAATAAAAGCCTATAGTCTTGCCCTCAGCCAAGCTCTAAAAACGTTTGTTAATAAAATTCCAATTTCAAATCGCCTCAAGAACCTCAAAACCTCTCACTGGCTTGTTATTGGGGCAGTTGTTCTGCTTCTTGGAATTGCGTACATAGTCTACGCAAAAAAAGGGCCCATGATTCCGCCAGCACCGCAGGTCGTTGTTCAGGAAATGGTAACAAGGGATGTCCCCCTTGACTATGAATACCCCGCCAGGACTGCCGGATCACGGGAGGTTGAAATTCATGCAAAGACATCAGGTATTTTGATCGAACGCAGTTATGCTGAAGGAAAGCTTGTCAAACAAGACGATATCCTTTTCAAAATTGATCCAGAGCCTCTTCAAACAAAGGTAGTGCAGGCGCAGGCCCAGTTAAAGGGCGGACAAGCGGGCCTTAAACAAGCCCAGCAAGATTGGGAAAGGGTGTCAGACCTATACGCCAAGAAAATGGCCAGTGCCCGTGACAAAGACCGGGCTGTTGCAATCCTAGAGGAAGCAAAGGCAAAGGTGGAAGCAGCAGAAGCTGATCTGAAAGTGGCCCAAATCAATCTTGGCTACACAACCGTAAAGGCTCCCATAACGGGCATCACAAGTCAGGAAGGTTTTTCTGAGGGAAGCCTGGTTGATCCAGCCACCCGAAGTCTTTTGACACGCATTGTTCAGATTGACCCCTTGTATGTTCGTTTTTCCCTGTCGGACGCTGATGTTTTTAAAAATCATGCCTTGATCACGCAAGAAAAATTATCCGTAACATTAAAACTAGCAGATGGCAGCATCTACCCGATTAAGGGCCATGTTAACTTTTCAGATAGCACCATTGACCCTAAAACTGGAACCGTTCAGGCGCGTGCAGTCATTGCAAACCCAGATGGCCGTTTATTACCAGGGCAGTTTGTGCGTGTGAAAATTGGTGGGCTTAGCAAGCCGAATGCCATTCTTCTACCTAAAAAGGCCATTATGCAAGGGCCTGACGGACCGTTTATTTACCTTGTAACCCCTGAAAACAAGGCCGCCATTCAACCAATCACCCTTGGTCAAGGGACGGCAGAAGGTCAGATTATTGAAAAAGGCCTTAAGGCCCAAGACAAAGTCATCATCGAAGGAATGATTAAGGTTCGCCCAAACGCCCCTGTCCAAATTGCAAAACCTGAAGATACCAAGGACAAAGGAAGTAAACCGTGATTTCAAAGTTCTTTATTTCACGGCCGGTATTTGCCTCTGTTCTGTCGCTTGTTATCGTGGTTGCCGGGCTTATATCCCTCAGGGGCCTTGCCATCGAACAATACCCCCAAATTGTCCCACCTGAAATTATGGTTTCTGCCATATATCCAGGCGCCAGCGCTGAGGTTATTGCAAATACTGTCTCCGCCCCCATTGAACAGCAGATTAATGGCGTTCAGAATATGCTGTATATGCGTTCCAGCAGCTCTAACAGCGGACAGCTTAGCCTTTTTGTCACCTTTGAAATTGGTACAGACCCTGACCAGGCAGCAATCGACGTTAATAACCGTGTTCAAGCAGCCATGCCAAGACTTCCAGGTGATGTCCGCGCGCTTGGAATAACGGTTACAAAGCGTTCAAGTTCTATCCTTCAGGTGATCACCATGTCCTCGCCTGATGCAAGCCACGACCCTGTATTCGTTAGCAACTATGCGCTTTTATACGTTATTGATGAACTAAAACGCGTTCCGGGTGTTGGCGATGCTTCCCTTTTTGGGGCCAAGGACTATTCAATGCGCATCTGGCTTCAACCTGATAAATTGTCCCAGTACAACCTAACATCAAATGATATTGCAACTGCAATTCAGGAACAAAATTCACAGTTTGCTGCGGGTCAATTGGGTCAAGAACCCATGGATAATCCACAGGCCTTTACTTATACGGTCACAACCCAAGGGCGCTTTTCAAGTCCAGAGGAATTTGGAAACATCATTTTGAGGTCTTCGCAGGCAGGTGCCACCTTGCGCCTTAAGGATGTAGCCCGCGTGGAACTTGGGGCCCAGGATTACAGCTTTGCTGCGACACATAATGGAAAACCCGCCATTGCAATTGGTGTGTACTTGCAACCAGGGGCAAACGCACTGGCCACAACAGAGGCCGTTGGCCATAAGATGGCAGAATTATCGAAACGCTTTCCAGAAGGCATTGCCTATTCCCTTCCCTTTGACACCACAAAATTTGTAGAGCTTTCCATTGAGGAGGTTATTAAAACCTTCGCAGAGGCAATTTTTCTTGTCATCCTTGTTGTTTACGTGTTCCTGCAAAGCGCACGGGCGACCTTGATTCCCCTTTTAGCGGTTCCAGTATCCCTAATTGGAACACTTGCCTTTATGTATCTGTTTGGCTTTTCCATTAATCTTTTGACACTGTTTGGAATGGTTTTAGCCATTGGAATTGTGGTTGATGATGCCATCGTGGTTTTGGAAAACGTCGAACGGATCATGCGATCAGAAAACCTTCCCGCAAAAGAGGCCACCTTTAAGGCCATGCAGGAGGTTACAGGCCCCATCATCGCAATCGTTTTGGTGTTATGCGCCGTCTTTGTCCCCGTGGGCTTCATGGGCGGGCTTACAGGCGTTATGTACAAACAATTTGCCATCACAATTGCTATTTCTGTGGTGATCTCTGGGTTTGTGGCCCTTACCCTAACGCCCGCTTTGTGCGGTGTTTTCCTGAAATCTGAGCATAAAGACCCCTCCCCCTTCTTTCAAAAATTTAATGATGGATTTGAAAGACTTGTTGTTTGGTACGAAGGGGCAGTTAAGGCAATTCTTGCCCGTCCCAAAACAGCAGGATCTTCTGTTTTGGGTATTGTCGCAGTTGCAGCCGGCTTACTTTTTACAATTCCAACTTCCCTTGTCCCTGACGAGGATCAGGGGTACATTCTTACAGTCCCAATCCTTTTACCAGCAGCCTCTTTAAGCAGGACGCAAGCGGTTGCTGATGAAATGACAAAACGGCTTTTGAAGCACCCGGCCGTTGACCACATTATTAGCTTTGCAGGACTTGACCTATTTTCATTTACCTTGAAAACCTATACGGGCGTTGCCTTCGTCACCCTTAAGGACTGGTCGCAAAGAACAACATCTGATCTTGACGCCAGGAATCTGACGGGTACCTTTATGGGAATGGCAAGTGACATTAAAGAAGCCATGATCCTAGCGTTTAATCCGCCCCCCATCACAGGCATGAGCACAACAGGCGGTTTTGAATTTTATCTGCAAAACAAAAGCGGAGAAAGCATCAAAACCATTGGAATCATGACAAATAAATTGCTTGAGGCTGCAAGGAAAAGACCTGAACTAACCGGCCTTCAAACAACCGTATCTACAAACGTTCCTCAGTATTCCATTAAACTTGACCGGGAGAAAGCAAAGACCCTGAACGTTTCCATTGATGCCGTATTTTCCGAAATGCAAAGTACTTTCGGGGCCTATTATGTGAATGATTTTACCCTTTTTGGACGTTCCTACCGGGTTAATTTACAATCCGAAGCTCCCTTCAGAGAAGATATAGAAAACCTAAGGCATGTCTTCGTCCGGTCCCAAGATGGAAAGTTGATCCCCCTTGACGCCCTTGTGCAAGCAGAAAGGGTTGTGAATGCAGATGTTATTGACCGGTACAATGGTTTTCCTGCTGCCAAGGTTATGGGCAAACAAGCACCCGGTTACAGTTCAGGACAAGCCCTGGCTGCAATGCAACAGGTTGCTGACGAGGTGTTAACAAACGACTATACTGTGGGTTGGACAGGCGCCGCCTATCAAGAAAAGATCGCCCAGGGATCAGGGGTTATGGCCTTTGTGCTGGGTATTGTGATGGTGTTTTTAATCCTGGCAGCCCAGTACGAACGGTGGAGCTTGCCACTGGCGGTGATCGCAACCGTCCCCTTTGCCCTTTTTGGGTCTTTACTCGCCATATGGTTGCGCGGATTAAGCAATGATATTTATTTCCAAGTTGGCATTGTAACCCTGGTGGGTTTGTCAGCAAAAAATGCCATTTTGATTGTTGAATTTGCCCTTTTGAAACGGGAGGAAGGATTGTCAGTACTGGATGCTGTCGTAGAAGCCGCCAAATTAAGGCTTCGCCCCATTATTATGACATCCTTGGCGTTTATCTTAGGCTGTGTACCCTTAGCTATTAGCAGTGGCGCTGGGTCAGCAAGCAGGCATTCTATCGGAACAGGTGTGATTGGGGGAATGCTCGCCTCGACCATACTTGCCGTATTCTTTGTGCCCTTTTTCTTTAAGATCGTGGTCGAGATGAGCGAGAAGAAGAGGCATTAAGAGCTCAACAAATTCTCTGAGCTGTTCCAAACTCCAACTCTCTAATGCTTAGAACGATATGGTTTTTTCATAGGGTGCTCCCTGGTCCTCCCCCAACCACCTTGAAACATCTATACAAAAATGCTTTCATTAAAACATGCAGCTTTTCAGGTACAGATCACTGACCTCAGACGGTCATTATCAAACAGGGAACTGGTTTGGTCCCTCTGAACAGCTTCTTTATTCGCATCTCAAAAGGCAAAATCTGCAGCTTATTTCTTCAAAAGTTATCAACCATAGGCCTTGGAAAGTTTTCTTAACATCCCGCATTAAAACAGAGGATCTGATTGATTTTTGTGTTCATCTGGAACAATTGGATTCCATTAAAATGCCCCTTACAGAATCCATTCTGCTTTTGGCTGAAAATTCTTCCAGCCAGCCCTTCAAGGTAATTTTATACAACCTGCATCAATCCATTTTAGAAGGCTTATTGTTGTCAGAGGCCTGTTCCTTCCACCCAAAGGTTTTCGATTCTATTTTTGTTCAGTGCCTTTCCGTTTCAGAAAAAATAGGCAACTTGGGTCAAGCGGCCAGGCACCTTAAGGATCATCTGTCCTGGAAACAAGGACAACAAACAAAGCTAAGACAAACCCTTCGCTATCCCCTTATTTTATTCAGCATTCTTTTTCTAATGATGCTTTTTATGGTGACCTTTGTGACACCCCACCTTGAAGATTATCTTGAGCTTTTGGGCGTCAAAGAAAAACCCTTAGCTTTAAAAAGTTTGATTACCTTAACAAAGGGCGTCCAAGATTATGGCTATAGCCTTTGCTTTATCCTTTTCAGTTTTGTGGGCACAATCACCCTCTGTTGTCGTCTTTCTGTAACCTTTTTGAAAAAAATCCAAGGCATTGTCTTTTCCATCCCCGGATTTGGAAAGGTTAAAAAGGGTCTTTTGATTGGAAATTTTCTTCAAACGCTATCAATCCTTTTGGGGCAAAAGCTTGACCTTTTAAAAAGCCTGGAAAAATCCATCGACACGGTTCCGAACCAACTGCTGCAAGGAAAACTTTCCCTTGTTCCAGACGCCCTTCGAAAGGGGGATTCGCTGTCAAAAGCCTTCAGAGAAACCTCTCTCTTCTCTCCTTTTGCCCTTAGGTTAGTTCAATTAGGTGAAGAATCTGGAAATCTTGAGTCTCTTTTAGAAAAAATAGCTAAAATTGAATTAAAAAATATATTAAAATATCTTTATTCACTATTGGCCTGGACGCAGCCCCTTTTGATTATTATCATAGGTCTAGTGATGATATGGATTGTAACGGCAACGGTGGTACCTTTATATGACAGCTTGGCACTCTTCGACTTATAATGCGCGACTGAACAGTGGTTTGAAATTCTTCAAAGAACAACTAGAGGTTGCAGCCGCTGAACTAAAAAGGGGAAGCCTTTTTTTCTGGAGTCGAATCAGAGAAAAACATCCAAAGTTTTACCTTGTTTTTGTGATTCGAAACCAAAACCTTCAGGCCTTTCGTTTCTTAAATAATAAATTGACCGAGCAAACAACCCTTAGTCTGGCTGAGGAAGACAGACCCCACTTATTGAAATATCTGGAACAATTTTCAAACCATCCCTTGAAGATCATCATCCAAGGGGGTGAGGCTGATTTTCGTCTTGTGTCATTGAAGAATGTGCGATGGTGGGACAGGGCGTCCCTTTTGAAGCAGGTTAAGCTTGGTGAATTCACGTCCACCGATTGGACACAAAAGTTACGTATCCCCAGTCCTGAGGATCCCCATCGCTACCTTCTAACGGGCGTTCGCCCCTCCTCCTCCCTTAAAAATCTGCTTAACTTTTTATCAAAACAACAAAACCCTATTGCAGGCGTTCAGATGTGGCCTGTCATTGCAGCCGAACAAACGCTGAAAATGGCGAAGGAAACCTTCCCTTACACAAAAGTTGCAAAATGGTCCTTCATCGTTCTTTGTCAGGACAACCAACAATGGCAGCTTATCGTTTGCCAGGACGAGGCTGTGGTTCTTTCAAGACAAGGCTTTTTTAGCCCCCTTTCCTCTGTCGACGATGGCCTTAGCAAGGAAATCTTGGCAACGCTTCGTTATTTACATCGTAACGGCTACCAAGAGGGTGAAGCCGTTACCATTATTCAATGCGGGTTTTCCGAGTTTCTAAATCTTGATTCAACAATTCCAACAGAAGTTCTTCAGCTTCCTGAAATTGCACAACCGCAAAGTTTAGGGCTGTCTTATTTCTCGATCTTCTCGGCCCTAAAGCTCTTAAACATAGGTTTTTTGAATCCCCTCTCTGCAAAAGAATGTAGCTTTGAAATACCAGCGATTCGCTCTCAACGTTTTGCTTTTTTAATTCCGCAACTGTCTATTCACCTATGCATTCCTTTGTTTATCCTCTGCCTTCTTTTTGGAACTTTGTTTTTTGCTAAGGGACTTCAAAAGAATCAGCTGTATACGTCCCTGACCTCAGAGATTTCCAAGGTCGCCATTACAGGTGAGGCTCAAAAGAAATTAAAATCAGCAAAGCTTTTTCAGTTTTATCAAAGCAAAACCCGCCCAAGTCCCCTACTAAAACTGCGTTCTTTAACAGCGCCTATTACCCCCGAAGGGGCTCTCACCGAACTAAAATGGAGGGATACGGGCACACAAGCGCCTAGCCACAACTTAAAAATGCTTTTAACCCTTAATACAAAGGCACTTGAAGCACGGGCAAAAAAAAGCGGCAAAAAAATACTGGGCACCCAGATTTATCAGCAAAAAATTGAGAAAAGTCTGGAGAAAAGCAATCCCACCTCTCACATTGAATGGCAACCCTCCCAGAAGAAAAACTCCCTAACATTAAACATTTCCTATGAATAGAGACGTTGAATGAAAAAATCTGAACATAACTACCTGGTCCCTTGGCTTCATCCCGAAACGGGGGGAATCACAGTTGTCCTGTTATTGTTAACATCGCTAGCGTTCCTTTTCTTTTTTTCTGCAAAACAAACTTATGATGACCGCCGCTGCGATTCAATCGTAGCAGAGCATCGTTTAACAGTCTTGCAAAACGACCAAACGGTTCTAAAAGCCTATGAATCGGCTTTGACCGAAACCCCGCGTCAATTTAATGAATTTCGTAAAAAGCAGTTTGACCGCCCAATTGCCCTTGAGGATATAAAGACCAACTTGAAAAAGTGGCAAAAACAACTGGGCATTCAAACCCTAACCACCCAATTTGGCGGGAATGAACTGGTATCAGGGGAACTAAATCTTTGGAAAACCCCTGGCAACATTGAACTGAAAGTTCTTCAAGACAAGCAGTTTTACCAGTTCCTTGAGAAACTACAGCAAGAGCTTCCTGGCCTGGTGATTATCAAAAGCTTTGAAGTCAAACGGGTGTCGCCTCTAACCTCTGAAATTTTAAAGCAAGTTTCTGCAGGAAAAGCCCCCAGTTTATTTGAAGGAAAGATTGAGTTTGAATGGACCCATCTCAGCACCGATCAACATACAAAATAAGTCTTAGTATTCTTGGGCTGATTTTAAGTGTGCCCCTTCAGGCTGAGGATGCTGGGTCGTTCTCGGTCATGCTTAGCGGACCAGAACAACGGGCATTACAAGAGGCCCTTGGCCTTGCAGAGCCGGGGGTAGAGGACATATATCAAGAAGTTTCATCATCTGAAAACCGTGATGCGATTCTTTTTCTATCTGCGATTATTTATCTGACCAGCGATAAATGGGCTCTTTGGCTGAATGATCAGGTTGTGAACACAAAAACAGCCTTTCCTGGAATTCTTTTAGAAGATGTCCAGCCTGATGCTGTCACGTTCGCCTTTGAAAACAATCCCAAAAAGCATATTACTCTGGGCTTAAACCAAAGCTATTCTTACAATCAAAAACGAGTCATTGACGGCGATGCACGCCTTGCAGAGACTTTGCAGAATTAGACTTTCCTACTGCCCCCGCAGTAGCCCTATGACTTGATCCATAGGTATCTACACAAGTTCATTTTAGAAATAATTGTCATTCCCGAAACGGAGGCGGAAACCTAGGAAAATAGCCCTGGATTTCAAAGAACTGGGCTCTTGATCAACCCAAGGGAGTGCAAAGGGTCACTAAGGAATACAGCAGATTCAGTTAATGTACAGACCCATTTTGACCATAATTTCCCCTAGAAAATGATTTTTCAAGGGGGCCGGGGAGATTAATTAAATACCCCTGGGCAATATCAGCGCCAAGGTCTTTCGCGATTTGAAACTGCTCTTCCGTCTCTATGCCCTCGCAAATAACTTTTAGATCAATAGATTTGGCCAAATCAATCAGAGATCTTAAAACAGAAAAGGCACACTTTTTCTCCGGGGCTTTATGGATAAAGCTTTTATCAATTTTGACAGCATCCACATTTAAGTCAACCAAGTAAGACATGGTGGAGTACCCGCATCCGAAATCATCAATAAGGACCCTCATCCCCATGGATCGAAGGGTATCAATAACCCGGGCCAGATCTTGAATGTTCTTTGCTTTCTCTGATTCTGTGATTTCTAGGCACAGCATGGACGGACTGACCCCATACGTCTTAAGCGTTGTTTTGATGAACCCCACAAGATAGGGCGTCATAATGGTTGGTGGCGCGTTGAAAGACAAAGGAACAGTCAACAAAGGATTTCGGCTTAGAAAAACGACAATGCCTTTAATAAGCCACTGTGTCATTGTCTCCATAAGTCCTTGATGACTTGCAACCTCTATCCACCGCTGCGTTTCAATAGGTGCAACCCTGAAGGGAGCCTGAAGTGCAAGAGAAGATGCCCACGATAGTTTTTCAGGAACACGCATAAGCACCTCAGCTCCTGAGAGTTGTCCGGTCAGGATATCAACCTGGTGCTGGGCATACAAACGCAGCTCATTGTTATTTAAAACATAAGCTAGATGAGAGGCGAGAGCTGTTTCTGAGCGATCAAGAAAAGTCATATTTCTGTAAAAGTTTATTAAAAACAGCCCATCTATTAACATGGGGTCTGACTTGGTGCAAGGTGAAAAAATCGTTTGCACCTTTGGTGTCTAATCTATAAATTGTCAGAGTCGAGTAAAGGGGTAGTTTTTTGCGGAAATTTTCATGAACGATTGTATGAAATTGTTGGATAAGGTTCACTACCCAGCCGATTTAAAGGGGCTGTCACTTGATGAGCTTAAGAAATTGTGTGATGAAGTTCGGCAAGAGACCATAAAAGTTGTCTCGCACACAGGCGGGCATTTAGGGGCTAGTCTTGGGGTTGTTGAGTTAACCGTAGCCCTTCATCATATCTTTGACACTCCTCATGATAAATTGATTTGGGATGTGGGGCATCAGTCTTATCCCCATAAAATTTTAACCGGCCGACGCGAAGACATGAAAAAGCTTAGGCAAGCGGATGGCCCGTCAGGGTTTACCCGCCGAAGTGAAAGTGAATACGACCCTTTTGGGGCGGCACACGCGGCGACGTCTATTTCTGCGGCCCTTGGTTTTGCTGTGGGCCGGGACCTAAAAGGCGACAATAACCACGTCATCGCAGTTATTGGTGACGGTTCCATGAGTGCTGGGATGGCTTACGAGGCTTTGAATAATGCTGGTTCCATGTCCAGTCGCCTGATTGTGATTTTGAATGATAATGATATGTCCATAGCGCCTCCTGTCGGTGCCATGAGCGGGTATCTGTCAAGGTTGCTTTCCTCTGGTCCCTATCATTCCCTGCGCGAAATTGCCAAGGGCGTTGTCAGCCATTTACCCAAATCTATTGAAACAGCTGCCCGTAGGGCCGAGGAATATGCCCGTGGTTTTGTAACTGGTGGAACGCTTTTTGAAGAATTAGGCTTTTACTACGTTGGGCCTGTGGATGGGCACAACCTGGATCACCTGATTCCGGTCCTAAAAAACGCTCATGACTGGAGTGAAACAGGGCCCATTCTTTTGCACGTTGTAACCCAAAAAGGCCGGGGATATGGGCCGGCCGAAGCAGCGCCTGACAAATTCCACGGCGTCAATAAATTTGATATTGTGACAGGCGTTCAGGCAAAATCAAAGGCGGCGGCGCCTGCGTACACCAAGATTTTTGCTGAAAGCTTAATTGAGGAAGCCGAACTGGATGACAAAATTGTGGCCATTACAGCTGCAATGCCAGCAGGGACAGGACTTGACTTATTTGCAAAGCAGTTTCCAGATCGGTGCTTCGATGTGGGTATTGCAGAACAACATGCTGTGACCTTTGGGGCTAGCCTAGCTTGCGAGGGGTTCAAGCCCTTTGTAGCAATTTATTCCACATTCTTACAGCGTGCTTATGACCAGGTTGTTCACGATGTTATCTTGCAAAAACTGCCAGTCAGATTCGCCATTGACCGGGCTGGTTTGGTTGGGGCTGATGGGGCCACCCATGCAGGCGTTTATGACCTGGCGTATCTTTGCTGTTTGCCAGATATTGTTGTTATGGCGGCCGCGGACGAGGCTGAATTAAAGCATATGGTGGCAACTGCGGCATCCATCGATGATAGGCCCTCTGCCTTTCGTTACCCACGGGGCGAGGGGATTGGGCTTGCCCTGCCGTCAAAAGGAACACCCTTAACGATTGGAAAAGGAAGGGTGATTGAAGAAGGGAGTAAAATCGCCATTTTATCCCTAGGGGGACGCCTACAAGAATCCCTTATAGCCGCTAAGGCACTTCGGGCACACGGGCTTTCGGCAACCGTTGCAGATGCCAGATTTGCAAAGCCGTTGGATGAAGATTTAATCATTCAATTGGCAAAAAACCATGAAGTCTTAATTACAATTGAGGAAGGATGTGTGGGTGGCTTTTCAAGCCAAGTGCTTCATCTTTTGGCAAGCCGTGGGCTTCTTGATCGTGGTTTGAAAATAAGGCCTTTGACCCTTCCAGACCGAATCATTGACCATGACACACCTCTTAAACAATACGAGTCAGCAGGGCTAGTCGCCCATAATATTTTAGAGACGGCATTGTTGGCCCTAGGTCACGAAATTGGTTCAGAGACCCTTGCATCTTATGCCTAGCTGCGGTACTTATTAAGGAGAGACGTCACTTAAGAAGGCTGGCTATGGATATCATTTTTATCCCTTTGTTAACTGTGCTTGTAAAGGCAATTGATCTGTATCAATTCCTTTTGTTGGTTTATGTGATAATGGGGTGGCTTGAAGCTTTCAACATTCTGAATCGTTATAATCGCGCTGTTTACAGTGTTCATACTGTTTTATTTAGGTTGATTGAACCTGCCTTAAGTCCAATTCGTCGTTTTCTCCCCGATTGGGGTGGCATTGATTTTTCGCCGCTTGTCTTAATTTTTTCTTTGTATTTTGTTCAGATGGTTCTTGGGCAAATTATCCATAAGTTTCCAGCATAAATCGTTTCGATGACAGCAAAGATAATCGATGGCAAGGCCCTAGCAGCATCACAAAAAGAAAGCATCGCTGAACAGGTCCGGTCGTTTCTGGCAAGAACAAAAATACGGCCATCTTTACATGTTCTTTTGGTGGGGGATCATGCCCCAAGTCGTGTTTATGTCAAAAACAAGCAGAAAGCCTGCGAAGTTGTGGGCATTCAATCTGTTGTGCATCATTTGCCAACAAAGGCTTCACAGGATGAAATCCTTGGGTTGGTGCGTAATTTAAATCAGTCCAAAAGTGTTCATGGCATTTTGGTTCAGCTTCCTCTGCCAGGCCCCCTAAATTCACAAGAAATACTAGAGGCAATCGATCCTTTGAAGGATGTTGATGGGTTGCATCCCTATAACCTTGGTCGCCTTTTGATGCAAAAACCAGTTCTTGTTCCCTGTACACCCCAGGGTTGCTTGCAACTAATTCAATCTGTCCAAGAAAATATACAGGGCAAGAAAGCGGTTGTGATTGGGCGTTCTTTGTTGGTAGGTAGGCCCCTATCAGCCCTGTTAATCAATCATGATACAACCGTAACAATGGCCCATTCAAAGACCAAAGATTTGAAAGAAATAGCAAAGCAAGCTGATATTTTAATCGCAGCCATTGGATCTCCGGGCTTTATAACGGGTGACTTTATCAAAAAAGGGGCCATTGTCATTGACGTTGGCATTAATCGCTTGATTAATGCGGCTGGAGAGGCCTATTTGGTGGGGGATGTGGACTTTGAATCAGCAACAGCTGTTGCTGGCTTTATAACACCCGTTCCAGGGGGCGTTGGCCCTATGACAATCAGCAATCTTCTTTTAAATACAATCAAAGCCGCCCAGTTTCAGGTTGGATTGGCATAAAAACCCCCTGTTACTGAAACCTCCCCCTAAAATAAATTGATAAAAATTAACCTAATTTTAATAATACCTACCGTATTGTTTAAGAAAGACAAATACACTTTGCTGTTCTTTGTCTTCGTAAAGTTGAGAAAACAGCAATTTATTTAACGGAGGTCATTATGTCAGAAAGCACACAACACAAACTGGACCATGTACGTCCACCCCGCGTTCAGATTACTTACGACGTGGAAATTGGCGATGCTATTGAAATGAAAGAACTGCCATTTGTTATGGGTATCATGGCTGATTTATCAGGCATGCCAACAGAGGCACTGCCAAAACTTAAAGAGCGCAAGTTCGTAGAAATCGACGGAGACAACATGAATGAGATCATGGCCTCTATCAGACCTCGCCTTGCTCTTCGCGTTGATAACAAGTTAACAAACGATGGATCCCAGATGAGCACAGAGCTGTTCTTTGAAAGCATGGAAGACTTTGAGCCCCTTAATATCGTGAAGCAGGTTCCTGCTCTTGCACAACTTTATGAGGCTCGTTCCTTGTTAAAGGATCTTTTAACAAAACTAGACGGTAACGACGCTCTTGATGGTTTGCTTCAAGAAGTCATCACCAACACACAACAACGTGACGCACTTCAAAAAGAATTGGGCGTTGCTAAGGCTCCTGCTGCAGGCGCTTAAAAACAGACCCTATGAATAACAGAAGTTAAAATTTAAGGAGATAATCATGGCAGATAAAACCGAAGCAGCAGCTCCAGCGAAAAAAGTGACGCTCGATGCTCTTTTCCAAGAAGGAAAACTCGTTCGGGACGAAAGTCAAAAACCATTTGCACGCGATCTTGTGCAAGAATTTGTAAATCAGCTTGTCCAACAAGGCAACACCATCAGCAAAGATGCTGCGGCTTTTTTGAATCAGCGCATTCAACAGATTGATGAACTGATCAGTGCCCAGCTAAACGAATTTATGCACCACCCAGACTTTCAAAAGTTGGAAGGTTCCTGGAGAGGTCTTAGCTATCTGGTGATGAATACAAATACCAGCGCGAACCTAAAGCTTCGTTTGCTAAACATATCCAAGGCCGAGCTTTTGCGCGACCTAGAGAAGGCCGTTGAATTCGACCAAAGTCAAATCTTTAAAAAGGTTTACGAGGAAGAATACGGCACTTTCGGAGGACACCCCTATTCTTGCTTGGTTGGTGACTATGAATTTACCCGTCACCCACAAGACCTAGAATTATTGGAAAAGATTTCAAACGTTGCAGCTGCAGCCCATGCCCCTTTCATCGCTGCGGCCCATCCAAAGCTGTTCGACATTGATAACTTTGAGCACCTGGGTATGCCACGTGACCTTTCAAAGGTTTTTGAAAGCCTAGAATTGGTTAAATGGAATTCTTTCCGTAACAGCGAAGACGCACGGTATATGGCCTTAACCCTGCCCCGCGTTTTGATGCGCCTTCCATACGGCGCGAACACTGTTCCCGTTGAAGGACTCAACTTTGAAGAGACTGTTGTTGGAACTGACAGCAATAACTTCTGCTGGGGAAACACAGCCTACGTTCTTGGACAACGCATCACCAATGCTTTCGCACAGTTTGGTTGGACAGCAGCCATTCGCGGTGTCGAGGGTGGCGGTATCGTTGAAGGACTTCCAGCCTACACTTTCAAAACAACCGATGGTGACATCGCTTTGAAGTGTCCAACGGAAACAGCCATCACAGATCGCCGTGAAAAAGAACTAAGTGACCTTGGTTTCATCGGTCTTTGCCACTGCAAAGGAACTGACTTTGCGGCTTTCTTTGGGGGTCAAACGGCTCAAAAAGCTCGTGTTTATAATCTTGACGATGCGAATGCAAACTCAACCTTATCAGCACGTCTGCCTTATGTGTTAGCAGCATCAAGATTTGCTCACTATATCAAGGTTATCATGCGCGATAAGATCGGCAGCTTCCTGACAAAATCGGATGTTGAGCTTTATCTGAATACATGGATTGCACACTACATTCTCTTGAACGATGATGCCCCTCAGAACGTGAAGGCACGTTATCCTTTGCGCGAAGCACGCATCGATGTGTTTGAAGTTCCAGGGAAACCAGGCGCTTACAGAGCGGTTGTATATTTACGTCCTCACTTCCAGATGGAAGAGTTGACAGCATCCATTCGTTTGGTTGCAACATTACCACCACCTGCTAAATAAAAAGAATAGCAACTAAGAAAAGTTGGCAGTTTTTGGAACCCTTCCAAAGCTGCCAATCATAAAGGAGACAAAAGATGTCACAGAACTACACAATTACAGAGATACCCGGTAATAGCAAACTGAAGCTTGCAACAACCGATGTCTCAACACCTGACGATAAAGGCGTCAAATCACCAGAATGGATGATCAAAATTGATGATCTTCTCAGTTCTGATGTTGATAACTTTAATGATCACTGCGAATTGTTTGGGTGGTATGGGGAATCCAGCCGCCTGACAACAGGGGACATTAGCGGCCAGCTATTTACCTCTGCGACCCTAAGGCACACAGATCTTGTTCTGTTGTTGCCAAATGGTGGTCACGCAGCGCAAATCGAAAGCAAAATGAACCTTGGAATTCCGCTTAATGAGGTGAATATTCTTCGCTTGGGCAACATAAAAAGTATGAAGGTTCAATTGCAAAGCATTGTCTATACAAACTGCCACATTCAGTCGTTTCAACAGCAGTTGGATCGGATTGTTTTGTCCCTGTTGGTTTCTTCAAAAACAAACACTGTGTTTGTCTATGACAATTCAGGAACAAACAAAGGACAAATGGTTAGCAAGGTTGACTATTCGAAGAATACTGCTGAGTAGTTTTTAGGCTCAGACTCTCCGTCATCGCGAGGCCGCTGGCGGCCGTGGCGATCCAGTTTATTTAGCTTTTTTCTGGACTGCCACACCCCTTCGGGGTTCGCAATGACAATTTTTTTAGATTTTTCCTTCCCATTCCTAGGGAAACTTAGGTGGTGGAGGGATTACCCGACCTTTTGATGTGGGCCCTAAGCCTCTTCATCCTCAGATTCAGAACCTTGCGAATCGAACAACTGAATAGGCCCCTGTGGCATCAGTGTTGAAATTGCATGCTTGTAAATCAACTGAGAATGCCCATCCCGTTTCAAGAGCACAGAACCACAATCAAACCATGTCACTGTTCCCTGGAGCTTGACACCGTTAATCAGAAATATGGTAAGGGGTGTCTTGTTTTTACGGACATGATTTAGAAAAACATCCTGTACGTTCACCGGTTTATCAGTTGCCACGATCTTACTCTCCTTAATTTTATTTTTTTGTTTATTAAAATTTTATCATACTAAGGATAATTTTTTTTGCAATCAGCAACTTCATAAAAGATCAGACAATATTTCCAAAAGATGATGGCAGTCTGAAACAACAGGAACATCGGATTCTGGCGCACAAGCCTCTCCAAGGGCAATGGGCTGACACCCGCTTGCCTTTGCTGCTTGCCAGTCAACAATTGTGTCCCCCATGAACCAAATGTCTGGCGAAGCCTTCAACCCCAATTTTTCCAAAGCAAACAAAATGGGATCAGGGGCGGGTTTATCCCGTTCTGTGTCGCCTGAACCGACCACAACGCCGAAAAAAGGTGACCAGTTCAAAAAATCGATTTCCTTGACCAGCATGGACGATTTTTTATTACTGACAACACCCGACTGGATTTTTTTATCGGTTAAAAAGTCCAGCAAAGCCAAAGCCCCCGGCATGGTCTGTAATTCTTCCAAATGATAAAGGGTGATGTTTTCGTAAAAGAAATCTTGGGCTTCCTTCCAGCTATCCCCAAACAACCCTGGAAAGGCTTCCCGTGAAGACTGATGGGCATTTAATTTCAGCTGTTCCAAGGTGTATTGGGGCAACCCATATTTTTCAAAGGTTACATTGATTGCTGTATGCAAAACATCCCACGTGCTGACAAGGGTATTGTCCCAGTCAAAAAGAACTGCTTTCGGTTTTATCAGGTGGATGGTCATGAAATCATCAAGGGCGGGTTTCTTCTAAGGGAACTCTACAGTTTTCTTAAAAAAATTACAATTATGAGAAAAATCCTTTGTCATCCACCCTAGACTATGATAGAAAAAAACCTATGGTCCCCGGTAGCTCAGCTGGTAGAGCAAGTGGCTGTTAACCACTGGGTCGGCGGTTCGAGCCCGTCCCGGGGAGCCATTTTTCATACACTGAATAAAGTTAAATGCACATTTCTCTGGATTCCCGCCCTTCGCTCGGAATGACGAAAGAGATGCGTCATCGCGAGCCCCGCAGGGGTGTGGCGATTCAGAATTCTTCATTACAAAGGGTAAAAACATGCTGGACATAGGCTGGAGCGAATATCTATTCATTGCTATTCTGGCCCTTATCCTCTTGGGACCAAAGGAATTGCCTGTTGTTCTTAGAACCCTGGGGGCCTTTGTTGCAAAAGCAAGGCGCCTGACCGCTTCCCTTCAGGACCAACTTTATACCCTTGAGAATACATCAAAAAAAGACGACGAAACCGACAGCTAAACACCCCGCCTTTCAACGAAGGCGGTCGAAAGGGTCCCCTCATCAAGATAGTCAAGTTCGCCCCCCATTGGAACGCCATGCGCAAGGGATGAAACTTTAACACCCAGGGGCTGCAGCTTTTCAGCGATGTAATAAAGGGTCGTTTGACCATCAATTGTTGCGTTCAGGGCCAAGACAACCTCTTGAATCTTGCAAACCTCGACCCGGCTCAAAAGCGCGTCAATTGCCAACTGCGCAGGCCCAATACCCTCTAGCGCCGATAAAAGGCCACCCAGGACATGATAACGTCCCCGGAAAACATGGGACCTTTCCAGGGCCCATAAATCAGCAACATCAGCCACAACACATAACTGGGTTTGGTCCCGCTTAACATCAACACAAATACTGCACGGGTCACAGGTGTCCAAATTAAAACATTGCTGGCAGGTTTTGATCTTAGCATCCGCTTCGCTTAAAACCTGGATCAGCGGCCTTAAAAGCAGTTCCCTTTTTTTCAAAAGATGCAGCGTGACCCTTCGCCCAGACCTTGGACCCAGACCAGGCAAACGGCTTAAAAGCTGGATCATTCTTTGGATTTCCGGACCTTGCATCTTAGGTGTTCTTAAATTTCATGAATCTTGTGCCCTGATCTTAGGGGATCTGGCCCCCACAGGTCCATAGCCTTCTATTTAAATTAAGGATTCCCTTTCCCTTGATTTTATCAAAAGATTAACGCATAAATTTTAAAACAAGATCGTGAAAGGAAAGATTATGATCAGAAAAGTAGCAGGATTAATAATATGCTTCAGTTTGGGGCAAGCAGCGGTTGCCATTGAACAAGAGCAGTTTTCTTTTGGAGGAAACCGTATAACAGGTCAATCAGCTGATGGCAAAAGGACTATTCATTCCCTTGGATCAAACCCTTCTTCAGATGAAGCCCTTTTTACTGGAATTATGGCTGGAAGAGACGAGCTGCCTATAGACCGCCAATCTGTATTTCCCTTTGGCACCTATGGGTTCCATTCCGGAGCAGCAGTAACACGTGCCGCATTAGGAATTAAGTACCATGCTGCGGTCGTCTCCTCCCCAGAAGGTGATCCACTGAATTCTCTTATCGCCGGAATTGGGGTTATGCCGCGACATGGATATAATCTGGATTTTTATCCAGAAATTACTCATTCTTTAGATACCCTAAGCGTTGCAGGAAACGACAGACCTGGCATAGCCAATTTCGCAGTTTTTGTTCATCCAAAGGCTGATTCAGAAGCTCTCTTTAAGAACACAACGAGTATTGTGAACTTGATACGTCGTTTAGCAGCAGACCAAGAAAGACTGCCTGAGGAAAGAAGCCAGGAAAGTGGAGATGTAAAAACACGTGCAGTGCCTGAATATCTTGCAGCATTCTTTCATCCAGATCACCCCATTCTACAAGCATTGGAAGCGAATGGATTCGTTCGCCTAAAGGATTTCAGCGGAGAAAACAGTCACATGCTGGACATTTATATCGATGGCCCTGTTGATGCTTGTGTTAATGCTTTAAAAGGACAAAATCCGACAGAAGCCAATGTAGTTAGTTACTTTAAGGATGAGGCTGCACGCGCTCTGCCCTGGAGAGCAACGTTTATTTTACCCCTAACGTCGGAAGCGAAAGCTAATTTGTCCAGGCTTGCACAGATCATTGCCTCACAATCAGAATACACAAACGGTGTCAGCAATATTGCCGTTAACGTTGCTTTAAGAAAATTAGGGATCAGCTAAAATTTAACGTAGTGTGCAAGTTTTAATTCCACGCCTTTCCAATCGTCACAGCGATGACGAGTAAAGTGACCTCAACTCTCAAACTGCTCTTTTAAAATTCGCTCCTCAAGGTTATGGCCCGGATCAAAGAGCAGTTTGTAGGCAACGCTTTTGTCCTGATAAATATCAAGCGTTTGAACAAAGGGAACAGTGCGATCGTCAGCAGTCGCACTGACGCTTCTAAAGTCAGCATCTAAAATTTCAAGCCGAACTTTGGCGGTGTTGGGAAGAAGGGCGCCGTGCCAATGACGGGGACGAAAGCCACTTAAGGGGGTCAAGGCCAACAAAGGTGCCTCTAGTGGTAAAATGGCACCCCCCGCTGAAAAATTATAAGCTGTGCTGCCTGCGGGTGTTGCAAGAATTAAACCATCCCCAACAAAACAATCCAGACGCACAATGTCGTTCACGAAAACCCTAATCCGGGCAGCCTGGGACGTTTGACGCAGCAAAGAAACCTCGTTAATGGCGTGCTGAACAACAGTTTTCCCTGAAACCGTCTTGGCCTGCATTCTAAGGGGGTATAAATGGGTGGTCTTGGAAGCTTTTATCCTTTCAAGCAAATCACCTACCGAATCGATATTGCCCTCGTTCATCAAAAACCCAACCGTACCACAATTAACTCCGTAAACCGGTTTCCCTAAGGCCTGAAATTGGTGCAGGGTTCGAAGCATAAAGCCGTCCCCCCCAAAGACTACCAAAACATCGGCATCTTCTGGGCTGACCTGCTCGCCTTTTAAAAGCTTGGCGCAGCTTTCAGCCTCAAATGTTTCAGCTGTTATAAACGCAAGCTTCTGCGTCACGATAACCCCTTTAACAAGCTGTCGGCTAATTGGTTCATAATATCGAAGTATGCTTTGGGTCCCTGAGCGACATCCTGCCCCAAATAATCCAGCATTGAATAGGGTATGGAAAATTCTTCAGCCAGATTGATGGTCATGTCATTTTCAAATTGTGGTTCTGTGAAAAGACATAGGGGGTGAAAGGGGGCGGATTTGTCCGACAACAAAACCTTTAACCGCATAAAATGCTGTGCCCTTGGGGGATGACCCGGTTCCATCGTAATGGCTCCAATGGCCTGTGTTCCAAAGTGTTTATCAAAATACTGCATGGAATCGTGATAAAGCAAATAGGGTTTTTGACGAATGGGCTTCAGGCGTTCTTGCAAACTTTCATCAAGCGCTTTGATTTCCTTGATCACCTGGGCTGCATTCTGTTCGTATTGTTTGGCATGAAACGCATCAGCGCGGCTTAAAGCCCTGGCAATTTCTTGCACAAACAGAATTGCATTAGCCGGATCTAACCACACATGCCCATCATGCCCTTCGACATTTGGGCCGTGGGTGTGATGCGCCTCCTCAAACTCCCCTTCAAAATAACTTTCCTTACGGGGGGAATAAAGGGTCACCCCCTCCCCCTTCGACAAGGTTACAATCTTGGGCATAGGGACGGTTTTTTCAATTGTGTTTTGCATGTGGGTTTCGTAAATAGACCCCACCCAAATCACAAGGTCTGCAGCACGAAGGGCCTGAACATCGTTTGGTGCCGGGGAATAGGTATGCGGTGAAATAGCCCCATCTATTAGCAGAGCTGGCTCGAACACTCCCTTAGCCACCCCGCAAACAAGGCTGTGGATAGGCTTTATCGTGACAACCACAGACAGGGGGGAACCTGGGACTGAATCCTCGTGCTTTTGAAAAAGAATATAAGCAACAGACACAAGAACAAACACAGGAATCAGAATTTTAAAAAATCGCATGGACTGTCCCATTTAATTCTAAACCCCCTCAGTAATTCCAGCATCCAGCAATAAAGAGGGACTTTCCATCCAGTTATCCTTCACCTTCACAAACAAAACCAGATGAATCGGATACCCCAATAAATGCTCCATCTCCAAGCGTGCTGCGGTGCTAATCTTTTTGATTTGCTGCCCCTGCTTCCCCAAAATGATCGGCTTTTGCGCATCCCTTGCCACAACAATGGCCTGGTTTATCTTGACGCTGCCATTTTTAAAGGCTTCCCATTTTTCCGTTTCCACATAGGTTTCATAAGGCAATTCCTGACGCAACTGCAAAACTAATTGTTCGCGCGTAATCTCCGCCGCCCAAAGGCGCATCGGCAAATCAGTCAGCTGATCCTCAGGATAATGCCAAGGACTTTCTCGCATTTTGCTGCACAGTAATTTGACTAAATCTTCAACGCCGTCGTTTTTCAGGGCTGAAATCATAAAGGTATCCGTGATCTGCGTATAACGGCCAAAGTCTGTTACAATCTGTAATAGGCGCTGACGGTCAATAAGGTCAATCTTATTCAAAACTAAAATCACGGGCCGGTTGCCCAGGTGTTCTAAAATCTCATAGGCCCCCTCGAAACGCCTTTGCGCAGCATCGACCAACAATACGGTGCAGTCTGCATCACGGCAGGTTTCATAGGCTGCCTTCACCATAACCTTTTCAAGGTTACGGCGGGGGCTGAAAATACCGGGTGTGTCCATCAGAATCAATTGGGTTTCTTCCCGAATGGCAATGCCCAAGATGCGCCGTCTTGTGGTTTGAACCTTGGGTGAGACAATCGAAACTTTGCTTCCCACAATCTGATTGGTCAGGGTTGATTTTCCTGCGTTTGGTTCGCCCAAAATGGCAACAAAGCCGCATTTCTTGGGGTTTTCTAGGGTAGTCATTTAGAAACACTCGTTAATAATTTTGCTGCTGCCATTTGTTCTGCCACGCGCTTAGAATTTCCCTCGCCAGAACAGGAAGGTTGACCCTGAACAGAAACCTCGACCCTAAATAGGGGGGCATGATCTGGCCCTGTTGTTTCAACCAGGGTGTAAACTGGGACCGGAAACCCGCAAGATTGGGCCCATTCCTGAAGGGTTGTCTTCGCATCCTTAGGGGGGGAGGAACTTTCCCTAACAAAACGTTCCCAGTTTTGAATAATAAACTTCCGGCAAGGGTCAAGGCCGCCATCTAAATATATAGCCCCAATCAAAGCCTCAACCGCATCGGCAAGAATCGCTGAATTCCCACTTCTGTCTCCGGATAATTTTAAAACCTGAGGCAACGCAATCAAATGACCAACTTTGTCGCACGTGTCCTTAGAAACCAAAACGGCCAATCGCTTTGCCAAGTCCCCTTCGGGTTCTCTTTCAAACTGTTCGTACAGAAACTGGGCAATGACGACCCCAAGCACCCGGTCGCCCAAGAATTCCAAGCGTTCAAACATATTACCTGAATGGCGAACGCTTGAATGGGTCAACGCACCCTTTAGAAGGGCCTTCTTTTGGAATTGATACCCAATCTTTTCTTCAAAATGGTCCAAGCTTTTCATCGAATTTCAGCGAATAATCTCAAGCAAGCGTTTGTAACGAAGTCCAAACAGCCAATTCCAGAATTCGTACCATTTGGATTCGGTTGAAAAGAATAAGATTTCAGCCTTCCCTATTAGGTTCTCAGAGGGCACATATCCGACCGAAGACATCACACGGCTATCGCTTGAATTGTCCCGGTTGTCACCCATCATGAAATAATGTCCTTCAGGAACGGTGAACATTTCCGTGTTATCCAAACGTCCTTCACCAAAGGGGGCACTTTTCAAGATTCTGTGTTTTACGCCATCTGGCAGGGTTTCAGTATATTGGGGAATAACCAAAAGATGACCATCTTTTCCGGTTGTATGATAATCCTCGATCTTTTCTAAAACAACCGCCTGGTCATTAATATGAAGAACGCCATCTTTGACCTGAACACGGTCGCCTGGCATACCGACTAATCTTTTGATGTAGTCCAAATTATCGTGCTTTGGGTTAAAGAAAACCACAACATCGCCCCGCTTTGGCTGCCCTTCTAAAATGCGTCCTTTGAAAATGGGGGGACCAAAAGGAAATGAATGCCTTGAATAGCCGTAGGAAAATTTATTGACGAATAAATAATCCCCAATCAAAAGCGTTGGAATCATAGACCCTGAAGGGATATTGAAGGGCTGAAAAAGAAAGGTTCGAATAACCATCGCAATCGCAAAGGCAACCGCGAAACCGCGAATTTCTTTTTTAACTCTATCGCTGTTATTCCCAAATAATCGTTTTGCGGGGGAAAGATTCATCATTTTCATTCCTTATTCTGCTGAAATCACGACAAACGCCTGTGCGTAAGGCGGTTCATCTGTTATGGAAACATCAATTTGACTTTTTTGATCGCCCTTAAAAAGCGCCTTAAAGTTTATAAAAGCCTGTCCCGACAGAGTAACAACTGGCTTACCACTTGGTAAATGATTAATTTCAATATCTTTCCAATGAATGCCTGAAACATTCCCAATGGCTTTCACAGTCGCCTCTTTCGCGGCATAGATTTTCCCAAAGCTTTCTAGGCTTTTAGAACGTCCTTTGGAGCGTCTTTGTTCTTCTTCGGTAAAAACACGGTCTAAAAAACGCTGACCTTGATTTGATATCACTTTTCCAAGGCGCCGGCAGTCAATTAAGTCCGTTCCAATTCCGACAATCATCACAAAGCCCTAGCCGACATAGCCCAGTTTTCCTGTTTTTTTCGAAGAGAGCATCTGAAGAAGCTTCGTAAAGGTTTCCTTTAGTTTGTGGCGATGAACCACCATATCAATCATGCCATGTTCCAAAAGATACTCAGCCTTTTGGAAACCCTCTGGAAGCTTTTGGCGAATGGTTTCCTCAATGACCCTGGCCCCCGCAAAACCAATAATGGCGCCTGGTTCGGAAATCGCGATGTCCCCAAGCATGGCAAAGGACGCACTAACGCCCCCTGTGGTTGGGTCGGTTAAAAGGGTTATATAGGGAAGCCCAGCCTCCTTAACTTTTTCAACGGCAATAATGGTTCTTGGCATTTGCATCAGGGACAAAATTCCCTCCTGCATACGCGCCCCACCTGAGGCTGTTACGACAATTAAAGGGGAATGGGTTTTGACCGCAAGATCGGATGCTGTTAAAAGCGCCTCGCCCGCCGCCATGCCCATAGACCCGCCCATAAAGGAAAAATTAAAGGCAGCGACAACGCACATTTCCCCGCCAATGTGGCCGTACACAACCTCAACCGAATCTTCTCGTCCTGTCTTTTGACGGTAATCTTTCAGGCGATCACTATATTTTTTGCTGTCCTTAAATTTAAGGGGGTCCACAAGAACCTTTGGGATTTCAACGTCTGTATATTTCTTGTCATCAAACAGCAAATCAAAACGTTCTTTAATACTGATGCGCAAATGATGGTGACAATGATGGCAAACAGACAAATTTTCAAGCAAGTCCCGATGAAACAGCATGTGTTCGCACCCAGGGCATTTTGTCCATAAATTATCAGGAATTTCAGGTCGACGAATTAAAGCCTGAATTTTTGGACGAACAAAGTTGGTAAGCCAGTTCATGATGCAGTAACTCTCATTTTATACTCATCGCAAATGAAAAAATCTGGATTGCCGCGCTTTGCTCGCAATGACCAAACCCCTGCGCCATCGCGAGGCCGCTGGCGGCCGTGGCGATCCAGAAAAACAGGCATCTTCAATTCCATTGGGTATAGACAGGTAAAAAGACACCTAAAGCGAAAATAGCTATTCATAACAATACCTTACTGATTCATGTTTTCTGGTTGTTTATCGTTTTTTGCAAATTCTTCCCCATTTTAAAGTGAAGATATTTTTTTGCCGGAATCGATACGCTCTCACCAGTCCTCGGGTTGCGTGCCTGACGGGACGGACGCTGCCTGATGGACAAAACACCAAAATCCCTAAGTTCTATTCGGCCGCCGTCAGCTAAGGTCCTGCCAAAAGCATCAAAAAGAATGCCCATAGCCAAGTCAATATCGCGGCGTTTATAAGAACTGCTTTCTACAATCTTTTTGACAAGTTCAGATCGGGTAGTCATTTACTCACCTGCCAAGTTTATTTTATGAAGATACAAAAAGGGGGAAGATCTGCCCCGAAAGAGCAGCCTTCCCCACACAGTTATTATTCGTCTTTTCCAGCTTTTTTCTTCATAGCCGCACCTAGGATATCCCCTAAGCTTGCGCCACTATCTGAAGAACCATACTCTGACATAGCTTCTTTTTCTTCATCAATTTCACGGGCTTTGATCGACAAGTTAACCTTACGGGTTGCACGATCAACAGTCGCCACTTTCGCATCGACTTTCTCGCCAACGGCAAACCTGTCTGTTCTTTGGTAAGCGCGATCCCTTGAAAGGTCACCCTTTTTGATGAATCCAACAAGACCATCAGCCAACGTGACTTCAATTCCCTTGTCTGTAATTTGACTGACTGATCCGGTGACAACATCACCCTTTTTCAATTGACCGCCAGCAGCTTCAAACGGATCGGATGCTAGCTGTTTAACGCCCAAGCTGATTCTTTCTTTCTCAGAATCAATATCAAGAACTTTAACCTTAACAGATTGCCCCTTGGAGTATTCTGCAATAGCCTCTTCCCCTGTTTTATCCCAGGAAAGGTCAGACAAGTGCACCATACCATCTAGCTCTTCAGTCACACCAATGAACAATCCGAATTCTGTGATGTTCTTAACAGTTCCTTCAAGGATGCTGCCAATTGGGTACTTATCCCTGAATTTCTGCCATGGGTTTTCACCAGATTGCTTCAGTCCAAGGCTAATACGACGTTTCGTCATATCAACTTCTAGAACCACAACCTCAACTTCCTGACCCAAAGTCACGATTTTGCTTGGATGAATGTTTTTCTTCGTCCAGCTCATCTCTGTGACATAAATCAAACCTTCAATACCATTCTCAAGCTCAACAAAGGCACCATAATCTGTAATGTTCGTAACCTTACCCTTGTGACGGGATTCAGATGCATAACGATCAGCAACGCCTTCCCATGGGTCTGATTCTAATTGCTTCATGCCCAAGGAAATACGCTGTGTTTCCTTGTTAAAGCGAATAATTTGAACCTGAACCGTTTCGCCAAGTTTCAAAATATCGCTTGGATGATTGATTCTCTTCCAAGAAATATCTGTCACGTGGAGAAGACCATCAACACCGCCCAAATCAATAAAGGCACCGTAGTCTGTAATGTTTTTAACAATACCGCTAAGGATTTGCCCTTCTGACAATTGCGCGACAAGCTCTGTTCTGGCTTCTGCACGGGATTCCTCTAGAATAGAACGACGGGAAACAACGATATTGCTTCTGGCCTTGTCCATCTTAAGAAGTTTAAAGGGCTGAACAATGTTCATCAACGGGGTAACATCACGGACAGGACGGATATCCACCTGACTACCTGGCAAGAAGGCAATTGCGCCATTCAAATCAACGGCAAAACCACCCTTGACTCTGCCAAAAATAACACCGTTAACAAGCTCCCCTGACTCATGGGCTTTCTCAAGCTCACCCCAAGCAGCTTCACGGCGGGCCTTTTCGATGCTCAGAACAGCTTCGCCGTTCTTGTCTTCCATGCGTTCAACATAGACATCGACAGTGTCGCCGATGCGGGGCTCTTCTGCTAAACCACGGGCCATCAAGTCCTTCAGGAACACACGTCCTTCAGACTTTAAACCGACGTCAATAACGGCCATGTCGCTTCGAATGGCAACGATTATGCCCTTAACGACTTTGCCATCAAAACTCTTGCGATCTAAAAGCGTACTTTCTAATAAATCACTGAAACTTTCTTTTTCTGGGGTTGGAGATACTTTAGACATTGTTATCCTTAAACATATAAGGTCTGCGATTGTCTTGAACCGCAAACGGGGTCAGGGGTTAATATTCAAATTCGGATCATACTTTAGGATAGATTACCTTTTCAACAAAATTCACCCTATAGATCACAGATTACTTTACCTTTCGTGTCTTTTCTTCAAGCAAATACTCATCAACGATCTTAGAAACTGCCTGGCAGGCTTCTTCAATGCTCATATTCGTTGTATCGATTAGATGCGCATCAAAAGCCTGAGTCAAAGGGGATGCAGATCGATTAGAATCCCTTGCATCACGCCCCATAACGTCTTGGCCCAAAGTGATTTGATCTTTTTTTTGCATTTCGATCAGGCGTCTTTCAGCCCGAATTTCTGGCGTCGCGGTTATGAAAAATTTTATATCGGCGCCTGGACAAACAACCGTTCCAATATCTCGCCCATCAAGAACAGCCCCCTTATAAGGCAAAGTAACATCGGCACAAAAGGTCCGCATTTGAGCCGTTAGAATTTCCCTAATTTCCGGATAAACAGCAATTTTTGAAGCCATAGAGGCAGTGGATTCATTGCGCAAAGCAGGGTCATTCAGGGTATTTAGGTCAATCCTACCAGCGATTTTAGACAAGACTTCCCTTTTATCAAAGGGTATATCTTCTTGAATTGCCTTCAAAGCCACCGCCCGGTACAAAAGGCCTGTATCCAGGTGACGCAGATTATAAAAATTGGCAAGGAACGTTGCAATCGTACCCTTACCTGCCCCAGCTGGACCGTCTACAGCAATAATCAAAGAAAAACCAATAAAATACGTTGACGTTATAAAGACTCTTATCCTAGTTTTTTAGGTGTGTCTAATAAAATTGGGTGTGAAACTAAGGGAATAAAATGCAGACTTTTTCTCTGATTCTTCTCTCGTATCTAGCGGGATCCATTCCCTTTGGGTTCATTTTCACTTATTTTAGTGGACTTGGGGACATTAGAAACCTTGGATCAGGAAATATTGGGGCCACCAATGTTCTTCGAACGGGTAATAAAAAGGTGGCAGCCTTAACACTTTTGTGTGATGCCTTAAAAGGATTCGCTCCTGTGTTTTGGGTTTATACCCAAGACCCGTCTTTGGTGTACATAACTGGCATAGCGTCAATTCTGGGACATATTTTTCCTATATGGCTTTGCTTTAAGGGTGGCAAGGGGGTTGCAACAGCGCTTGGGGTTTATCTGGCCCTAAACCCAATCTTAACCCTCATTACCGTAACAGTCTGGCTTTTGGTTGCAAAAATAGGGCGCATTTCTTCATTGTCTGCTTTGGTTGCCTTTTGCCTTGCCCCCTTTTTCGCCCTAGGCCTTGTGTATCTTCAAAAAGCCCCAGCTACCCTTCCCTATTTTTCCTTTGGACTGGCGCTTTTAATTTTGTTTACTCACCGCAGCAATATCCAAAGGCTGATTTCAGGAACAGAACCTTCGGCTTGATGTATACGGTGGGTTTTGGCATACTCTTGGAAGATTTTCTGGTAAAATCTAAAAGTACAAATTGCTAGACAAAGGTAAATCATGTCATCTGCGCACAAGCTTCTTGATCCAAAAAACGATGTTGCGTTTAAGCGAATCTTTGGAACAGAGAAAAATAAAGACATTCTGATT
>Ga0208872_1000176_pt1 | contig 57864 bp, 53 predicted proteins | sample CryBogCBH12Aug08_FD_185508 | JGI IMG/M metagenome (GOLD analysis project Ga0208872, IMG submission 185508) | Freshwater microbial communities from Crystal Bog, Wisconsin, USA - CBH12Aug08 (SPAdes) | ecosystem: Environmental > Aquatic > Freshwater > Lake | place: Crystal Bog, Wisconsin, USA...
CATTTTCGGTTCGCAACAAACGTCGCCCGGCCTCTAGGAGGGCCGTGCGACCGGGTTCCGCGGGCCTCGCCATCAGCGGTGCCGCCACGAGTGCGACTCGTCACACAGGGATGCGAGAAATGGTCCGACCACCGCGAGCCATTCTTCAGGGGTTTCGGCGTACGGTTCGTGGCCGCTCGCAAAGCGGTGCATCGGTACGCTGAGCCAGGCGGACGCCGCACGCCCGTCGGTCCACACGGGCAAGACCGGATCCCAGGTGCCCCAGGTCAGGAGGACGGGAGTGTTGGGGGTCGTGCTGTCGCGCAGATCGTGACCAGGTTCACCAAAACTCCTCCAGACGGCGGCGAAGACGGACCGTTGGGCAGCCTGGCGACCGACAAGGGATGCTTCGTGGAGTGCGTTGCGGGTCACCGCGTTACGACGCCGCAGGTAGAGCGACGCAAGAGGACGAGCGGCGAACGCAGCGACTCGTTCACGACCGAGGGTGCGACACGCGAAGGACGACATGTCATTGAGCGATGTGAAGCCCCCCGGCGCGACGAGGACGAGACCAGCGATGAGTTCAGGATGGTGTTGAGCCGCCACGATGGCGGCGAAGCCACCCACGCTGCTGCCGACGAGGACAAAGGGCCCCCAACCATGGTCGCGGGCGAGCGCCCTCAGGATTTCGGGAAGAACGTCGCGATACGAAAGTGCGCCGCGAAAATTCGTCGTGTCTTTGAGCGCACTTTGGCCGTAACCCGGCCAATCAACGCAGATGACGCGGAAGTGTTCCGACAAGGGCGTCACGACCGCGTCAAAATCTCGCGACGAACCCGGGTTGGCGTGGAGAAGGACCACGCTCGGCCCCGTACCACGAACGTAGATCGCGACGTCCCCGAGGGAGGTCGTCACCATGGTCTCCATGCTCTGCGTCATGATCGGAGAATAACCGACCGCTCGGTCGGTTACGAATCAATGAGGGGCGCAATGGCCTTTGTCGTTGAGAGCACGACGGATTTATGCGAGGCGCCGAAAGTACTCACCACGTTCGTGACGACAGTACGGGGACTGGTCTTCACCTCCAACAACGTTCAAGTCAGACTTGAGCGTCCTTGGAGGTGGCGGGAATCGAACCCGCGTCCATCGGCTTCGCGATTGGCCTTCTCCGAGCGCAGCCGACAGGGGATTTTCGAGACTCTCGCTGTTGTCAGCGCCGGCGACAGTCCTTAGTCAGATTGGTTGTCCCACCATGTCGTCTAACGCAACGTGGCGGTAAGCCCTACTTTATGGCGCCCGAAAACTAATCCGTAGGACTGGGACTAGATGGACGTCGCTGCACTAGGCAGCGAGCGCAAGCTGAGGCTTGGCGTTTATTTTTGGTTCCGGCTCTTTAACGTGGCTCCGGAGACCACGGCTCGCTTCTCCAACCTTGATGACCAATGTCGAGACCAATCACCCCCTCGTGTACACCATTGCGGTGACGAGATCAGTGTAGTGGCCTGCTCGCGAGAGCGAAATGGCGACGTCAGCCAAACTTCTCGATGTTCCGCACCACGCGCGCCATCTCCCGATCGGCGTCACGTTTCGCGATCTCTTGGCGACGGTCGTGCAACTTGCGGCCTCGCGCTACGGCGATTTCCACCTTGGCGCGACCGTCCTTGAAGTACAGCTTGAGCGGAATCAAGGTGAGCGGTTGCGCTCGGGTCTTGCCTAAGAGTTCGTCGACCTCGCGTCGGTGAACCAGCAGTTTTCGCTTGCGATCTGGGTCGTGGCTTCCAAATCCCACCGCAAACTTCCACGGCGGAATGTGCGTGGCAAACAGCCATAATTCGCCATCGTCAACTCGGGCGTACCCGTCGGCAATTTGTGCTTTTCCTTCGCGCAGTGACTTCACTTCGCTACCGGTCAGGACGATGCCGCACTCCACCGTCTCTAGAATTTCAAAGTCGTGACGGGCACGACGATTGGAGGCGACAACTCGGTCGCTCTTGGCCGCGTCGGCCTTGGCGCGCTCGCGGCGCTCCTTCATCTGCTTGGCTCGAGCCACGATCGGAAGCGTAGCCACCCCAGTGGTCGATCACGCCACGATTACTAGGGTGGCGATGTGCTGCAGCTCACGAGTACTCAGCGAGACACCTTGATTGCCACGTGCGTGCGAGCGCTCCCGCACGAAGGCTGCGGACTACTGATCGGAACGCCCGACGGCGTGGTCGCCGCAGTAGTCCCGACGACGAACGTCGCGGAGTCAGCGCGCGTGTACGAAATCGATCCCCGCGAGATGCTGCGCGCGACTCGCGAGGCGAGCGCCGAGGGCCATGACATCATCGGTGTTTTTCACTCCCACACACACTCTGACGCGTATCCGAGCCCGACGGATGTGCGCCAGGCTCCTGATCCCGAGTGGCACTACGTGCTCGTTTCGTTTCGCCTCGTGCCCACGGTGCTGCGGAGCTATCGGATCATGAACGGCGAGGTGCGTGAAGAGTCAATTGAGGTTCGAGAGGGCTAGTGCGGGTACGGCGGCGCCCGCCGACCAACGTTCCCGAGGGCACATGATTCACGGGAATCCCGCGAGAGTTGTTGCGCCGGTGTCCACCTAATCTGTGGTGATGAGCACCAAAATGCCGGCCCTCTTCGTCGGACACGGAAATCCCATGAACGCCATCGAGCCCAATCGCTTCGGTGACGCGTGGGAGGAGTTGGGACGTCGGATCGGCCAACCGAAGGCAATCGTGTGCATTTCTGCACATTGGTTTATTGCCGCCACCGCGGTGACGGCAATGGAGCGACCGAGGACGATCCACGACTTTTATGGATTTCCTCAACAACTCTTTGACGTGGAGTATCCCGCTCCGGGATCACCCGAACTGGCGGACGCGATCATTGAGACGGTGAAGCCCACGTGGTGTGGTCGTGACGAAGACAGTTGGGGACTCGATCACGGCACCTGGTCGGTCCTTAACCGGATGTACCCGGCCGCCGACGTTCCCGTGGTCCAGATCAGTGTTGATGCCTCAAAGTCAATTGAGTATCACGTCGGTCTCGGTGCGCAGTTAGCGCCACTGCGAGAGCAAGGTGTCCTGATCATCGCTAGCGGCAACATCGTGCACAATCTTCGACTGATCCAGTGGCAAATGGAAGAGTCAGGGTTTGATTGGGCCCATGATTTTGACGACAGTGCGAGAGAGATCTTGACGCACGACCCCTCATCTTTTGCGCGACTCGAAGAACACGGCGCCTACCGAGCGGCGTCGCCGACACCGGATCACTTCTGGCCCGCGGCGTACCTGGCTGGCGTGGCGACGGCGGCGGGTGAGACGTGCGAAGTCGTCATCGAAGGGTACGTGGCGGGCTCCTTGTCGATGACGAGTTACGCGACCGGTTTACCCCCAGCGGCGTGAGCCAGTGCTGAGCGTGCACGAAGTTTGAAATTTCTGTCATCCAGGGCGTCGGCGTCGAATATTTGTCACGTTCGCGTCACCGACAACGAACCAAAAGTCCACCCCGCCGAGGTTCAGGGCGATACGGACTGAATTACTTGCTCTTATGGCATGGAACTGAAAGAATCAAGCATCTTTCTGCAAAGGCAGTTGCGTCCTAGACCCTGGGGGTTGTGAGTGTTCCGAATAGTTTCGAACTCTGCTGTGCGGCGCGTTGTTGCGGCCGCCATGGTCTCACTGAGCGCGGTCGCTGTCGCGTCCGTCGCCGGCGCCGCCACCGTGACGGCGAGCTTTACGCCGTCCACCATGACGGCGGCGGGAGGCCTGCTCACGGTGAACTACACCATGCCGACCGGTGTGAAGAGTTGTGCCATCTCCGTGGCGCCTCCGGGGCCAATTGTGCCGACGTGCGTGGTCACGGCGGGTAGCCAGAGCGCCACTTTTCTCGTACCTCCGAACACCGGCGGCTCGACCCAGACGTACGACTTCACGCTGAGCGGCGTCTTTAGTGGAGGCTCCAATATTGGTGGATCGAGTTTCTCGACGTCCCAAAATGTGAACGTGTCACCGTCGGCGTCGAACACCTACGTGGCCCTTGGTGATTCGTTGGCCTCCGGTGACGGTAATGGAGGTTCGGGCTGGGTGGACTACAGCGGTGCGGCCTCGGGAACGGGCACGGCGAATAGCACGTGTCACCGTTCTTCGTCGGCCTACCCGAAGCTCGTGAGCTCGTGGCTCGCCGCTACACCTTCTTTACTGCTGCCCTCCTTGAACCTTTCATACGTTGCGTGTGCGGGAGCCACCACCACGAACCTGTGGTCGGGGAGTCCGGCGCTGAAGGCGGGTCTCACGGGCGGTGGAGAGAACAACTTCGATAACGGTGAGTCGCCGCAGTTGAACGACACGGCGGAGCTTGCGAATGCTCGCATAGTGACTTTGAGCGTCGGCGGCGATGACGTGCGCTACCAGGCAATCGTGGACGCGTGTCTGGCGGTGTCGCTCGGCGAAACTCCCGCGAGTTTTGCGCTGGCGAAGATTGTGGCGCCCGGTATTGGTCTTTCGACTTTGGCGTTCTATCGCCAGGGCAAAGCGGTGTGTTCCAAGACTTCGACCGCCCCGGCAGTGAAGAACCTGACGAGCAACATCGCAAAGTTGCAGGCCGTGCTCGTGTCAACCTTCCAGCGTGTGCAGACCGAAGCACCGAAGGCGCACATCTTTGTGACGGGCTATCCGGACTTGCTCCCTAAGACGCCTTCGGCGGCGAATATCCGCAACGGCTGTGGTGGGATCAGCGGCAGTCTTCTGCCATTCATTTCGGGAATCGCTCCCGCGCTGAACACGGTGGTCCAGAAGGCAGCGGCCAGCGCGGGCGTAACGTTCGTGGACCCCAACGCCGGCGCCAACTCATTCCTGGGCTCGGGCGGGCACACGTTGTGTGACGCCAACTCGTGGTTCTTTGGGCTCAACACCTCGTCGCACGGAACCGACAACTTGGGCAGCTTGCTGCCGACGTCGGCCGGCCAACAACATGTGGCGCTGGCGACCGAAGCGTCCATCAACGCGGTGATTACGGCGGCGAACGCACAGTCCAAGGCCGTGACGTCAGTGGTGTCTGATGGACATGGATACTGTGCGCTCGTTCAGAGCGGAGCGGTGAAGTGTTGGGGTCGCGGACTATACGGCGAACTCGGCAATGGGAAGTTCTATCCGACCGGCAACCAAGGTTCGGCAGTTCCGGTGACGGTGGTGTCGACCAGTGGCACGGGCACGTTGACCGGCGTAGCCAGCATCGCCAGTAACGGATCTGGTTTCGGCGAGGGATACTGTGCGCTTCTCACCTCCGGCGGCGTGGATTGTTGGGGTTACGGTGGCAACGGCCAGTTGGGCAATGGACACACGTACACCGGATCGAGCGCTGGTTCAGCCGTTCCGGTTCCCGTCGTGGACACCAACGGGACGGGAACTTTGTCCGGAGTCTCGAGTTTGGCCAGTGACGGCGGCGGCTACTGCGCGGTTCTCACCTCCGGCGGCGTCGACTGCTGGGGAGAAGGACAGGTCGGTGAACTTGGTGACGGCAAGTCCGTGTTGTCCAACATTCCGGTACCGGTAGTTGATGTGACCGGTTCGGGCACCTTGACCGGCGTCGACAGTGTGACGAGCGACGGCACGACTAGTGGTGAGGGCTACTGCGCACTGCTGACCTCGGGTGGCGTTGACTGCTGGGGATTTGGCGCAAGTGGCCAGCTCGGAAATGGTGCGGCACTGCCTACTGGTACTCAAAGTTCATCGATTCCCGTGACAGTCGTCGACACCTCGGGCGGCGGTTCACTGACAGGCGTCACGAGCTTGGTGAGTGACGGTGGCGGCTACTGCGCCGTTCTTACGTCCACTGGCGTTGACTGTTGGGGCCAGGGTCAAGACGGCGAGTTGGGTAACGGCGTTTCTACGGAAACCGCTACACCGACACCCGTGTCGAGTCGCACGGGAAGCGGCACCTTGACGGGTGTCGTGAGTGTGGCGAGTGCGGACAACGGCGATGGCTACTGCGCGTTGCTCGTTTCCGGCGGCGTGGACTGTTGGGGATGGGGCGCGAGCGGACAACTCGGTAACGGTCACTTCTACCCGTGGGGCAACCAGGGCTCATCAATCCCGGTCGCGGTCGTTGGTGCGACTGGTTTTGGAACCTTGGGTGGCGTGAGTTCGTTGGCTAGCGATGGCACGGGCTACTGCGCCACGTTGACGTCCGGTGGCGTGAATTGTTGGGGAGCCGGATTCTGGGGTCAAACCGGAACCGGATCGGTGAGCTACTCGGACATCCCGCAGAACGTCGTGACGACTTCGGGTTCGGGAACTCTGGGCGGTGTCACGAGTGTCGTCAGCGGCACGGAAGGGTACTGCGCACTCCTCGCCTCTGGTGATGTCAACTGTTGGGGCCGTGGACTTAATGGTGAATTGGGTAACGGCGTGTTCTACACGTCGGGTTACACCGGTTCGGCGACACCAGTACTCGTCGAATAATTTCGACCCACAAGGCCCCCGGTTCGTTCTCGAACCGGGGGCCTTGTGCTGTGCGGAGCATGGTTCGCACAGCACAAGAGATCGCGTGTCCGTGTCCGTGTCCGTGCCCGAGCGTGATGCGTGACTATCGGCCCTATTTTCCTCGTTTGAAAAACCGCGTGAGGGGTTAGGTTCGAAAGTAGCGAAGGGAGCGATCATGACTGCAATCGAACATCTCAACAACCATCATCGCGACACGTTGATCAAGATCTTTCAGCACCCCACGAGCCACAACATTGAGTGGCACAGCGTCCTCAGCCTCCTCGAGGCAGTGGGCACCGTCGAAGAGCGTCACGAGGACAAGTTCCACGTCGATCTCGACGGCGAGCACCACATCTTTATGCGGCCCAAGCACAAGGACGTTGATGTCCAACAGGTCTTGAATCTCCGCCACGCGTTAACTGATGCGGGTATTACTCCCGAGTCTCTGAGTTAGTCGGCGAGAGCTGCGAGAGCGGCGAGCACAATCACGAAGCCGCGGGTGTCACCAATCAGTCCCACCTGCATCTTGTTCATCATGTAACTAATGGTGAGTCCGCTTTCTTGATCCATCACGATGATCGATCCGCCGAATCCTCCCCAGAAGCAGGCACTCGGCCCCAACGGTACGGTCTCGTTACCGAGTCCGTACCCGGCGCCCCCGAATCGCATCGGCAGAGCCAGAACGAGGTCGGGGCCTTCTATTTCGGTGCGGAACACCCGATCTACCGTTTCGGGCCGTAGGAACCTGCGACCCATCGCTTCACCACGGTTGGTAATGATGGACTGCAAGAGAGCGACCGAGCGAGCGTTACCGTGTCCATTCGCGGCAGGAATTTCCGCAGCTCGCCACCAGCGGTGGTGTGGCGCACTGCCGTCAAGCGGCGGCGATGAGAGGGAACGAACCAGGATGGAATTTTGGTCCAATGAACTCATGTCAGGAAGAGGCGGCGCAATCACGAGGGAGACGCGAGCTTCCTCAGATTCCGGAAGACCAATGAAGAAATCGGCGCCGAGAGGCTCGGCAAATTCCGTCCGAAAGAAGGTCCCGATGCTCACGCCAGTAATACGACGCACTACTTCGCCAATGAGATAGCCCTGCGTCACGGCGTGGTATCCCGATTGTGTGCCGGGTTCCCACCAAGGTTCCTGGGCCGCCAGGGCCTCGACGCAGAGATCCCAGTCCGCGAGATCTTCGGGGCGCCGGTGTGCCGCAAACCCGGACAATCCCGCGGTGTGGGCTAGGAGGTGTCGAATCAGGACCCCTGATTTTCCGCTCGCGGCAAATTCGGGCCAATAGCGAGCGACGGGCGCGTCAAAATCGAGCAGCCCCCGATCAAGGAGCAAGAGCGCACACAGGAATGTCATGGTCTTAGTGGTGGACCACACGTTGACGAGCGTGTCGTCTCGCCACGGCGCATTGCTCGCAACGTCCGCCTGCCCTCCCCAAATATCGACAACGAGTTCGTCGTGGTGACGAATTGAAATTGAGGCGCCGATGTCCCCACCCGTCGCCAAACTGGCTTCGAGAACATCGCGCACTCCGGCGAAGCGATCCGTGGTGAAGCCTTGCGTCAGTGACATGCCACTCCTTGTTCGTGAGGAACCCTATCCTCGCTCGCTTCTTACACTCGTGTATTCGCGCATTGTCATTCGGTCGAATCACGTTGCGCGCGCAACTGTGAGAACCGATCACCTGCGACGCGCGTGCGATTGTACGGCGAGGCGATCCACGTCGCGGTGGCGCGAACTCGTTCGAGGAGGGAGGCAATGTCGTGTAAATCCACGGTTTTTGGGGAATCGCCCTCTAGGCTCATCGTGAAACTTCGTCCTTACAAAGGACGTCCTGAGGAGTGTGATGTCGGATAGTTGGCGCTTCGCCCTTATCGCGGTGGGGGCTGCCCTTATTTTGGGCGCCTTCGTCTGGCGATTCGTGCGGAGTTCCCGCGGCTCCAAGCAACTGTCACGCGCTCTGCGCGATCCTGACCCCTTAGTTCGTCGGGCCGCAATTGAGGTCATGAGCGAGCGAGGTATTGGCGACTACGCCTCAGCTCTGCGCCCTCTGGTGAATGCCGAGCCGGACGCGAGCGTTCTCGATGCGCTGGCTCTCGCCATCACGAGAAATCAGTGGGAGCCCGCCGATAATCGAAAGTTGGTCGAACTGCGACTCTGGGCGAAGGCCCGCAATGAAGCCGCCGAGCTGCGTGAGGATGCGGCCGCGAAGGAAACAGTCGCGGTACCGGTGGTCGACGTCGCAGCGCCACCCGTTGCCGTTCTCGCGCCCGTGGCCGCTATCGAGCCGGTACCACCGGTGAACGTGGTGGCACCTGTTCCGGTTCCTGCCGTCGACACGTCTTCGATGCTTGCTGACGCACAACGCGAAGCCGACCTCATTGTGGAACGTGCGCGAGCCACCGCTCGCGCGATTGAAGCCGCCGCGCGCGCGGAGCGCGTCCAAGTCCTCGAAAAGGCGTACGCGGAAGTTGAGCAGTTGATCGCGGTGAGTCGAGATGGTCACAACGCGGTTCTCGCGGACGCTCGCACCTTGCTCGACAAGTTCTTGAGTGGCGACAGTGATCTCAGTGAGGATCCACGAACGCACTCGGGCCAAATCGAGATTCACGAAATTCCACGACTTGACGTCGATGAGGATGACGACGATGACGAATCGGCACACGATGACGAACAGCGCGTCGTCATTGTCATTCGTCAAGAGCCGTCGACGAAAAAGAAAAAGAAGTAACGCTGACTTAGCGACGAAGAAGGTCACTCAGCTCAGCAATAGCGTCGACCACGTTCTCCGATTGGCGCCAGGGCGTGAGATTTCCCTCGACGTTTGCGTATTCACCCGTGCGGACTCGATACGCCCTGATGCCCACGCCGTGCGCGCCGAGAACGTCCTTGTCAGGACGATCTCCGACGTAGACGACGTGCGATGGCGGAAGGTGGAGAGCCTCGAGAGCACGGAGGAACGGGACGGGCGACGGCTTGCGAAATTCTCGTCCCGCTTCGTCGGACAGCACGACGACGTCGAAACTGTCCGTGAGACCGAGAGCGGCAATCTTCGCTCGCTGAATATCCACGTCGCCGTCGGTGATGAGACCAATGGGGACCGCCGTTCGCAGGCGCGAGAGAGATTCACGCACGCCGGGAAGAAGGTCTAACGAGACGGGTCGGAAGGACTTGAATACATCGACCAGGCGCGCGATCGAGACATCGGGAGCGAGTTCCGCTACTGCGCGATCGATAATGCCGCCCTTGTCGGAACCCAAGTTACTGAAATGGGTGAGGCGCTCTACCCAGCTCGCAGAGTCGACAGTGCTGAGCTGTGACGCCTCGTCCGCCACCACGTTCCACGCGGCATCAAGGAACGTCTTTTGCAAATACAGGGTGTCGTCTAAATCGAATACCACCGCGTGTATGGGGTCGCTCACGTCGGTCGCCACTCGGTGAGGTCGGGTTCGACGATTGGCAGGAGAGAGAGGACGTTGGGGTCCTCGAGGGCGTCGGCGACGCGCTCGGCGGTATCGCCATCGCCATAAGGGCAGGGTGCCTCGACGATGCGCGTCAAGATCTCGGGTGAGCTGAAATACGTCGCGAGCTCCATGACACGTTCGACGTTGACTCCCGATAGCGCCGAGAGGCCCTCACTGATGCCTTCCCAGCGCGGCGTGGAGCGCCGTAACACAATCGCGGGCACGCCGAAGAAGGCGGCTTCTTCCTGTAGGCCACCAGAGTCGGTCACCACCAGGCGGCACGTGGCGAGTTCTTCCAACATGGCCTCGTAGGGCAGGGGCTCGAGGAGGCGTACGTTCGTTGTCGCCAGATCGGTCCATAGATCAGCGCTGACCAGACGGGCTTTGGTACGAGGGTGAACGGGGAAGACGACTGTTCCTACTTCGTCCCCCAATCGTCGGATGATTTCGACGAGGTCCCGTAACCGTGCGGGGTCGTCCACGTTGGTGGGTCGGTGAGCCGTGAAAAGTACGCCGCGGCGTTGGGACACGTCTCGACGTTGAAGTCCTTTGCCGACAAGTACATCAATGACGGGGTTTCCCACGACGCGAATGCGCTCACGTGCCACGCCCTCTTTCGCGAGGAACTGGGCAGCGAGCGTCGTGGGTGCAAAGTGCAGGCGCGCGGTGACGGCAGCGATCTTTCGGTTCGATTCCTCAATCGAGGTCTCGTTGAAGCTTCGCAGTCCTGCTTCGAGGTGCGCGACGGGCGTCTGGAAACGGCGTGCCGCAAGGCAGAACAACGGAACGGTATAGGTGTCACCGAGGACGAGTACGAGATCGGGACGCTCGACGCGAATGACGTCCATTGCCCGCGTCAAGATGGCGCCCACACGTTCGGACTCGTCGGCCGGAAGCTCCCAGCGGATATCGGGGCGCACACCGAGTTCGTCGAAGAAGGTGTCGGTCAGATTGGCGTCATAGTGCTGACCAGTCGCGAGAGTGGTGACCTCGTGTCCTCGGGCCGTGAGCATCACGATGACGGGTGCGAGTTTGACGATTTCGGGTCGGGTGCCCAGGGGTATGAGAATTTTCATCCTTCGATGACTTCCTCGAAATAACGCAGCATGGTGACGCCGCCGCGCGGGACGAGTCGAGCGAGATCTACCGGGTGACCGAGCATGACAGCGAGATACTGGCCGACGAGGTCGCAGCCAGCGGCGAGCGACAGTGGGAGACCCCCCGAGAAGCGCGGATTGACTTCCACGAGGCCCAGACGATCATCATCGTCAAGAAAACCTTGCAGGCAAATGGGTCCCGTCAGCCCGACCGCGCGGGCCGTCTCTTCGACGAGATCATTCACACCCGCGTGGAGAAATGTCTCGCCCTTGGTCGAAATACCCGCTTTGGTCTCGGTCCGCCACCGTGGTACGCAACCCCATAATTCTCCGCTAGGACCTATGAGACCGTCGGCAGTGAATTCCCGCCCAGACAGTCGAGTTTGGACGATGGGTTCTGGCACGTGAGTGAGGACCCACGGAAAGTCCTGCGGGTCGTCGACCGAAAAGACGTCTCTCGAACCACGCCCGAATCGCGGCTTCACGATCCACGGTCCCGGAATTCCATCTTCTGAGAGACCCGTCGCGGGTACCGGCACCTTCGTTCCGCTCAAGGTTTGCGCGAACAACCATTTGTCGACGCAGGCGTCGACCGCGCTCCTGGAGGGAAACCAGTGCGCGATGCCCGCGGCGGTAAATGAGTCCTGGGAATCCGAGAGAACACCCAACTCTTCGGCGACGGTCGAGATGATCGCATCCACCCCTCGGTTGCTCGCCGCGTCGATCAACGTTTCGACAAAGTTCGGATCCTTCGAGCGTGGTCCGACGAAGGACTCATCGGCCAAGCGAAGTCCGACGGCGGACGCGTCACAGTCGACGGCCACCACACGCTGGCCGTCGGAACGAAGTCGACGAATGACCGCGACTCCAGCAGGACCGCCGGCACCGGTGACCAGCACCGTCGTGGGCTTAAACGAGTTCGACATGATTCTCCGTTGTGTTGTCAACCGGTGCCGTCTTATCCATGAGCAAGATCAACATGATCATGAAACCACCGAGTGTGTAGATGAAGGTGAACGTGCTACCCGCCCAGTCGTGGAAGAGGATCAAACTTCCGCGGCCGAAGAAGATACCGACGCCGATCGACAAGGCGATGCGGACAATATTGCCAAAGATGACTAATCCCACGGCAACGGAAGTCGCGATCACTCGACGGAGGGGTCGCGAGCGCGGGGCGACAAAGCCCATGCACGTAATGGACAGCGCCGACGCCAACGACGAACACGACAAGGTCACCAGCGCTCGGAAGATTTCCCCGTTTCGGGGGTAGACGTAGATGTAATACGGGCGGACGTAGAGAATGCGATGACCGGCACCACACAGACTCAAGAGTTCAGCCGAAGTCCGAGTTTCCCACGCGCGAAAGGGGTCCTTCAACACCACGTAGAGGACGCCCAGGACCACGAGAAGCGCGATTGTTCGCCAAATGAGCCGAACGCTCGAACTGTTCACGAGGCACCCTGCGTAGATGGGTCCTGGGCGCGGCTCGTCTTCACCCACGTGTACGGGCGTCCGAGCAAGCCGTCTACCCACGCTTTGGTGCACAGCGCGATGGACACAAAGAAGAGAGGGAGAAAGTAAATCAGGGAAAACACCCATCGCCGTGGTGCGCGGCCCAAGAGAAGTCCTCCACCGAGCTCCAAGAGGGGACCGAGGAAGAGCAATGTCCACAACACGAACGCGTTCGCGGCTATGTCGGGGTGGGTTACACCAAACATCCACGGAATAAGAAGGGCGAGACCCAGAAAACTGAAGACGGGCATATGGAACACCAGCAGGAACATGATGGTTTCCACTTTTTCCGACACGGTCAGCCGACGTGACGTGATCACCTGCTGGCGGTAATCACGCCACACTTGCTGGTGTCCTCGCGCCCAGCGATATCGCTGGCGCCAGAAACGCGAGACGGTCACCACACCCTCTTCGGCATCGACGGCGGTGACGTCGTAACGAACTCGTTGCCCGCTCAGAATGAGTTTCAATGTGAGGTCAGTATCCTCCGTGACCGTGTCGGGGTTCCATCCACCCACTTCACGCAAAGAACTCGCCCGCACGGCACAGTTCGCTCCACCGTACGCCGGGAGGCGGAAAATTGATTGCCGACCGTATTCGTTGACCAAGTAGCCGGCGAGGTAGTCCATCGCGATGAGCCGCGTGAGGGGAGAATCGTCCGGATTGACAATTTCGCATCGTCCTTGGACCGCACCGACGCCCGGATCTTCAAAGTGTCGCGTCAGACGCCACACGACGTCCCGTCGCGGTTGGTGGTCGGCGTCAAAGACGATGATGATCTCACCGGTCGCCAATTCCAACGCGTCGTTGAGTGCGCCGGATTTTCCGCCACCGGCTCCCGGAAGACGGTGCAAGATCCGCAGCGTGGGCGTGACGGCGGCGAGGGCGTCGAGCTTTGCCGGTGTCTCGTCGTCGGAACCATCGTCAATGACAATCACCTGCAGCCGATCCTCGGGGTAGTCAAAATTCACGAGACACGACACGAGTGATTCAACGACGGATTCTTCGTTCTTGCAAGGAACCAGCACGGTGACCGAGGGCGTAAAGGTCGATGAGGAACTCGCGATGGCGAGGTCAGTCGTGGCGGAACGCATCGCGCCGACCGCAAAGATCATGTGGCGCGCAAAGAAAACGATGAAAACAACTTCGAGGAAGATGATGAGAATGGAGTTGACGACATTGACGCCGACCAGGGCGACGCCCAGCAATAACGCTCCGACGAACGACACCAGGACCCACGGTGCGCCTGAAGGGCCTCCGCCGTGCTTCGGAGTTCCCATTGGGACCAGTTTACCGACCAGTCGTAACGAAATGGTTTTCGTTTGGTCGTGAGGTGAATTAGTTGTTGCCGTTGAGCAGCAGGAGTTCCTGCTCGGGCGTCATGCGATGCACGCCGAGGTCAAACTGCATGCGCTCGCACACGAAACCTTCAGCCTGACGGAGTCGCGCGTTGAAGCCGCGATAGCGAGCTTGTGCCTCAATGGCCTCGAGGTCCACCAGTCCATTTCGCTGGACTTGCGATGCGTGGGCTCGGAGAAGGGCGAGTTTGCCTTCAACGAAACCATCCACGTCCACAAAGATCGTGGGGGTAAATCCAATGGTGCTGGGAGACTCGTACTGCAGGACACTCGTCGCGCGGCGGGCGGCGGCCAGGGTCGCCACTGCGGTTGCGCGGTGGTCCTGGTGCGTGTCGCGTGAAGCGTGGGTATACACAACGGTCGCCTGAGTCTCGCGCAAAATCGCTTCGATCGAACCAACGGCAGTGCGACCTTCAGGAACCGCACCGTCCTCGAAGTTTCCCCAGTAGAGATTTGCCCCGAGAAGGCGGGCGGCGTCTTCTTGTTCGTGCGTCCGCGACCTAGCCATTTGCGGACCTTGTTCGCCCGTCGTCATGACCAGCATGGACACCTCGTGACCGCGGGCAACGTGAGCCAAAAGGGTTGCGCCGCAACCGAGCTCGATGTCGTCCGGGTGGGCACCAATCGCCAAGACCCTCATATCCGCCTCTTCTTCGAAATTTCCATCAGTTTTCTTGGGCGATATTGCAGGGAATATCGCCCGCCCCGTCGACCGCAGCACACCGACATTGCGCAAGCTCCGGAGATAAAAAATTCTTCTATGACGGAAAAACCACGCTACAGGTGTCGAAGAAGCCTGTCAAGGGCATATATCACAGCATTTTTCTAAGAAGGTTTGACACATCGTCAATATTTAGATTAAATTTTTGTCTGTTTCACCCCGTGCGAAGCACTTCTGCCGCACGGGGACGACTTAACGGTCTGATGGCCGTTGCCGTAGAGAAAGTAGTTCGCACCCATGTTTAAGAAGACTCTCCCTTTTGGCCGCACGGTCATTGGTGTGGCCGCGGGCGCATTGATGGTCCTGTCGACTGCGACGCCGGCATTCGCGGACGCGAACGCCACGATTTCTAAGTCGGGAGTCGACGTCACCAACGGTTCGTCGAGCGTTGCGAGCGTGGGCGACACCATCAAGTGGACCGTCACGTACGAGAACACGACCGGAAAGGTCGTCAGCGCCGACATTCAAGACGGCATTGTGGCCCCGAACAGCTACCTTCGCGGAACTCTGCAGGTGCCCGCCGGCTGGATTCCGGAATGGTCGACCGACAATGGTTCGACGTGGCTGACCACGGAGCCGTCAGATGGAGCCTCCGTCACGAACGTGCGCGCGTACAACTCCTTCTTGAGCACGACGGCGACCGGCAACGGAGCCGTTCTTCCCGCCCCGAACGTTCCCCTCGCGGCCAGTTTGGCCGAAAGTGGTGGAGACGGTTTCCAGGCGTACTTCACCCCAAGTTCAGTGTGCACCACATTCCACGTCGATGGAGTTTTCAACGTCGAGTGCTTCAATAAGACCACTGGTGCTGTTGAATCGTCCAAGGTTCTTTCACATTCGATTTCCACGCTCGATCGCTCCCAGCCGGTTCAGGATGTGGCCACCAGTCGCGCCTACTTCCTTGGCTCGATTTCGGGTAGCGACGCGATTGTCTGCGTTGACCTCTCGAACGCCTCAGACCCTTCGCTGTGCAACCCCACTGGTTACGTGACAATCGGTACGACCTGGTCATCTCCGGACTTGGTCAAGGTGGGTAGCAACGTGTACGCATGGGATGGATCGAAGTTCTACTGCGTGACCACGGCCATGGCTCTGTGTGCCGGTCAGCCCTTCACGACCTCTGTTTCGTCGGCCCGACACGCGTCGGCCATTGTCGCGGGAGGACTGATTTACGCGACCAGCGCGAGCACGTCTAGCAGCGGCATCAATCAACAGCAGTACCTCACCTGCTTTAACCCCGTAACTCACGTGACGTGCACGGGTTGGACCGGAGGAAGCCCGTCCGGTTTCAAGAACGTCTCGACCTCGTTCCCGACGTCGGGCTCGCTCCAGTACGCAGGCGCTGATTTCGTCGTTCCGCAGACGAACGCGAGCGGGGTGACCACTGGCGCTTGTACGCACAGCGCGTTCGGTCAGGGAAGTTCTTACACGGGAAGTCGTTGGGCGTGCTTTAACACGGACGGCTCGACGAATACTTCGAACGCGAGCGAACTCGACGCTTTCCACGCGACGCACCTTGGTGTGTACGCGGGCGGCCTGAAGGCCGAAATGGGTCAGGTTTCGGGTTCAAAGATTTTCTTGGTCTACGCCGCTGACACCAGCAACGTGTCGGGTAACGAATTCGACTGTTTCGACTGGGCGACCGGAACCGGTTGCACCGGTGGCACTGGTTCGGACGGATGGAGCGGTTGGAGCAACTCGGCCAATCCTTCAGATGGACAAATCATGATGCCGGCGTTGTCGCCGTCGAATGACCGCTACTCCAACACGGCGGGTCAGGAAGGTCTCTACGCTGTTGCGGTCGACCCGTACGACCCCGTGTGCTTGTGGACGGACGCTGACAGTGGACTCATGCGCTCCATTGACATTTCAACTGGCGTTGCTGGAACGTGCAAGACCACCGCAACGACGCAAGTCGCCGCCGCTCCGACTGCTGCAGCTGGATCGGCTTACTGCGATGGAAGTCCTTCCCACGTGACGTCATGGAACGAAGTGCGCGTGACAGGAATCACCAATGCGGACTACTCGCACGCCTTGATCACGATCTATGACGCCAACGGCCAGCCGGTGAGTGGTTTCGAGAATCTGGCATCGACCACGGGTGTGGTGGACATCTCCTCAATTCCCTTTAGCGACGCGACAACTTCGCTCACTGCGAGTGTCACCCTCGAAGACGTGCCGACCAGTTTGACGTGGCCCTCGCAATCTCCGGGCGCGGAAATTACATGGACAGGCGACCCTGTGCAGATCTGTTTTGAGACGAATGTCCTCAACGTGACACAGACGACCACGTTCACGAACACGGTGCACGAAACGACCACCCCGCAGGGCGACCCGGGCACGACTGACACGTCGACGTCAAATTCCTTCACGGTGACCACGTCGAGCATCGATGCTCCTCTGGCTGGTTCGGTCGGTGCGATGATCATCGCCGTGCTCGCAGCCGGTGCCTTCCTCGTGTTGCGTGGTCTGCAGAACCGCCGCGGTGGCGCGAAGGCGTAGTCCACAGACAGGGACGTAGTTGACGTCCAAGATCACACCACATCGGCCCCGGCGTTTGCCGGGGCCGATGTGCGTTGGTGTACGGCGAGTGACGTTGTCGTCGGTAAGTTGTGGTCATGTTGTTTCTGATTGGCGCGCTGGCAGTCGTTCTCCTCGTGATTGTCGGAGTCCGCTGGTTGACGAAGAGTCGGCAGCGCCGCCGTGCGTGGGTCCCCGTCGCTCGCTTGGTCAGCGCACCGTCTCCGGCCCTGCGTCGAGAGGGTGTTTTGCAGTTGGGCAGTTTGCCTGTTCGAGAATGGCAGCCACTCGTTGCGTGGATGATTCGCACGGAAAAGGACGACGAAATCTTGAATCAGCTGGCGCTCTGGCTGAGTGATCCCGCGACGGTAAAGACGTTCGGTTTCGGCAGCTACGTTGATGAACTCTTGTGGGCGCGTGTTCGCACGAGTCAGCCGACGGGACGGCTAGAGGGCCAATCCGCGTCGTCGTAGGCGGGTGGTACGCCAGCGTCGCAGTTGGCGCCAGGGCAGGATCGCGACAAGGAACAGCAGTGCCACAGTTGCGATGGACACGATGATGCCGACATTCTGTGCGGTCGATAATTCGTAGGTGAACTTCACGGACCGCATCGATGTTCCAGGTTCTAAGGGTACGTACATGTATCCCGGACCGGCGAGGAAGATCTTCGTGGGGTGACCGTCGACGCTGGCGTGCCAATCAGGAGTCAGATTTTCTTTGAGAAGAACTCCGGTCGCGGTACCAGGGGCTGTGACGGTAATTGGTCCCGTGAGGGGCATGTGGACGTGGGCGGAGATCTTCAGCGTGGGCGACGACAGCCCGAGCAAATCCAAGTTGAATGATGCTTCGGTGCTCAGATGAGACACAGCGCAGTGATACGGCAAATTAAGTCCCGACCACGTGATGGCGCCTCGTCCAATGGGCAGTTCGGCGAGGACGACTTTGTTGTGCGAACGCAGCAAGGTGTGGGTGCCCGGAGCGAGCGCTATCGCAGTATCGACATTCCAAATGCCGCCACCCACGTTCGGTGGGCTGAACGTCGCCAGTTGTGCGCGGGCTGTTGCGGAGAGTGAAGGTGCCGGAGCAAAGTTCCAGGAACTCCCGAGCGCGATGCGACCTTGCAAACTGACCGGAATAGGACCACCCGCCGCGCTAATCGCCGCGAGCGTCGGTTCGTTTCCTGCGCCCTCGAGGAGGACGTGACCTCCGTGCGCGGCGTAGGCGCGGAGCGTGCGACCAACTGCCGCGGGATTGATGACGGGAGTGGTGCCGTAGATAGCGACGGACGAGAAACGTTCGAGCGTACGTAGCGAATAACTATCGAGGGGCTGGTCACCTTCGAGAGGGATCACCGACGTTGGCCCTCGTCCAGCGAGACCGGTCTGCCGGAGGAAATAGTCATACGTGTTGTGATTTTGCGAGATCACCAGGAGGGTGGGAGCGGCTGTAGCCGACGCAACTGGCTGGGCGTTGTTGTACTGCACAAGTTGGTAGGGGGCTGCCGCCGTGGGTGAGCCAACGCTGGAGAAGATTTTGGGAGCGTGCAGGTAGGCCTGTTGATCATTGAGTCCCGGGCCGGCGTACATCCACTTGATCGCCCACCACTGAAAGAAATATTCCCTCTCTGCCAACGAAAGATGAGGATTACCGAGCGAGGACTCGAGCCAATATTGCCAGTCACCGTGCAGGTTCTGTTGATTGATGTATCCGCGAATCTGCGGGGTCGTGGTCACGGCGTTGATCCAACTCGTCACGTCATCGCTGAGACCGCCAATCCGGTACATCTGCGTACCGAGCGCCTCGGGTGGCAAGAGTGCGGCCAAGGCACGTTGTTCGGAGGTGTTCCCATCGAGCGCGGGCGGGAACAGAAAAACCGTTCCAATGACCAGCCACGCCGCAAGACCCAGCGCGACAATGTCGATACCGGCGCCTAAGAGTGGTGGGGAGTTGCGCTCCAATGCAGCAATCCCCAATCCAATCAGCGCTGCAGCGCTCACGGCGAGAAATATCACCAGTTGACCGGGCTTCACGCTCGACAAGTTCGCATTCGTGCTGGGGTTGAGGTCCGGTAGCGAATAGAACACGATGCACAGAGGAACGATGAGAAGCACGACGGCTACTCGCCATGATGCAAGGCCCTCCGGCACCCGACGTGCGCGGAGATTGCGGCGAGCGTCGACGAAAATCACTACGAGCGACATCACCGCGAGAGGCAGGGTCAAGAACGCGGCACCCATCATGGCGTCGGCGTGGTACCCGAATATGAGATTGAGTCCAATCGGCGGATCGTGGACCAACGTGAGGGCATTAATCGGATTCTCGAGGTATTCGGGGGTGGGAACGGCGACTAAGGGCACGTAGAAAAATGCGACGAGCCCACTAATTCCGAGCAGTGCGACGCCCGCTGCTCGGAAGCGGTCAGCGAGGGACTGCTCGGGCACGATGAGAATCATTCCGAGCGCCGAAATCAGTGCAACGACTCCCGCTTCTTGGTGCGAGAGGAGTGCGAGCCCACAAGCGATGACGACACCCATGAGACGAAATCGACTCGGACGTCGAGCGTAGAGCGCGGCGAGGGCCAACGTGAGAGCAGCGCATGAGATCGCCATGAGGCGCGCGTACTCACCTTCTAGTAGCGCCTGTTGCCATAATGCCGGCGTCGCGAGCAGGATCAATCCGGCCACGACAGCTCCGACACGCGATTGCGTTACCAGACGCACCAACACGTATATGGAACCGGCCGTCAATAGGGTGAAGACGACCGTCAGAGCCACCATGGTGCTCGCGAGACTCTTGCCGCTCAGGTGCGCTGCGCCTAAGACCAATAGGTGATAGGCCGGTCCGTACAGGCCCGGAATGCCTTGGGTTCCTCCGTACCACGCGGAATTCCACGCCATGTGCGGGAACGTCTTTTCCAGGAGTACGACGTAACTGAGGTGCCCGTAGTCGTCATATCCCTTGGGAAATCCGCGAAAAGCGCCCGTACGCCATCCAATCCACGCGGCCACCACGGCCACGATCAAGAGGCCGGCAATGTCCTCCAGCCAGGACGATCGACGTTGCCCTCGTGACGAGCGTTTCTGTTGTTCATCACGCCGCAACCACTCTCGTAGTTCGCGAGGAGACGACCACCCGGGGTTGGCCGTCGTGAGCACCGCGCCCTCGGACGGATCCTGATCGGTTGTCGTCACGTCAATGCCCTCACTGAAAAGACGCGACGGCACGCGCCGAGCACCGTCTGGTCATTGTGAATAGTACCGACTGCTGGTTTTCGGAAACGTGACCGTCGTATCGACGAGTCGGCGACGTCAATCGTTGAGTTGGTGGCCGAGCTTCTGCACTGCTTCGATGAATTCATCAATCATGTCGTAGACCACTTGGGCGGCACTCTTCGTCTCATTCATGTTCCCCACAATTTGCCCCACGAAGTAGTTCGTGAGCTGTTCGGCTCCCGAACCCGGGCGATGAGCCGCGCGGTCAATACGGGCGAGGGCATTGTTGACGAGAATGGGCTGCAGTGGCATGCCGAGCGGCTGAGGTGTGCTCGGGTCGTCCCACTCGTCCGTCCACGCCGTGCGCAGCTGACGTGCCGGCTTGCCCGTTCGCGAACGCGATCGGACGGTGTCACTGGAGGTGGCGTGTAGAAACTTTTGCTTGACCACCGGATGAGTCTCGGCCTCTTCCGTCGTGAGCCACACCGATCCGCACCACACGCCCTGCGCGCCGAGGGCCATCGCAGCTGCCATCTGGCGGCCGCGCCCGATGCCGCCAGCGGCGAGTACCGGAACCGTGCCGACGGCGTCGACAACTTCGGGCACCAACACCATCGTGCCGACTTCTCCCGTGTGTCCTCCGGCTTCAGCCCCTTGGGCAATGATGATGTCCACACCCGCGGCCACGTGGCGCGCCGCGTGTTGGGCCTTGCCCGCCAGAGCGCCGATAAGTCGACCTTCTTCCTTCACTCGCTCAATCATGTGAGGCGGCGGCGGTCCCAATGCATTGACGATCAGGCTGGGAGCGTGCGCGAGCGAGATCTCGAGTAGTGGTCCGGCCTGTGACTCGGAAAAGGGCGCGGCGGTCCCTTCTTCGCCACCGCGACCCAACACGCCGCGCGCGGGTTCGTCGTCGGGAAGGGGAGGAACGTCGTAGCGCGCGAGGATGTCATTGACAAACGCGACGTGTTCGGCGGGAATCAGTTGCCGAATGTCGTCGAGAGTGAATCCCCCCATATCGCTCCCGGCGTATTTTGCCGGCACGATCAAGTCGACTCCATACGGTCGGTCGCCGACCTGTTCTTCAATCCACGCGAGGTCGATCGCCAATTGCTCGGGCGAATGGGCAACGGCTCCGAGAACCCCCATCCCACCCGCTCGAGAGACTGCGGCGACGACGTCGCGACAATGAGTGAAGGCGAGAATCGGTACGTCGATTCCGAGAAGTTCGGTGATGGCGGTCTTCATAATGGAACCCCCTTGGGGCTGATGTTCGCGGAGCGGGTCTTATGGCGGCTCCCGATGGCGAAGGATAGTCCTCGTTAGTATCGGCTCGTGAAGCAATCTTTGTTGGCTCCGCCCATCCGTTCCACGGTCGATACGTCAAGCGAGCAGTTTCAGAAGAATCGCGCTGACGTTCTCGAACAATTGGTGGTCATCGACGAACTTTTGGACCAAGCCGAAGCCGGCGGTGGTGAAAAGGCGATGGCTCGATTGCGTTCTCGTAACAAGATGCCGGTACGCGAACGCATCGCGGCCGTGCTTGACCCTGATAGCCCGTTCCTTGAAATCAGTGCGCTCGCGGCCTACGACTCGGACTACGCCCTGGGCGGCGGCATGATCGTCGGCATCGGGGTGATCGCGGGCACCGAGTGCGTGATCATGGCCAATGACCCGACCGTTCTCGGCGGAGCCCTGACGGCGTACTCCGGAAAGAAGTGGATGCGGGCGCTCGAGATCGCGCGTGACAACAAGATTCCGTATGTGAGTTTCGTGGAATCGGCGGGGGCTGACTTACGCGTCCAGGGTGGCGGGGGCTCCCAGCGTCGAAGTCAAACGAGTCACTTCGCCGAAAGCGGTCGATTCTTTTACGACCTCATCGAACTGTCGAAAGAGCGAGTTCCCACGGTGTGCGTGGTCTTTGGGTCGTCGACGGCGGGCGGCGCGTACCAACCGGGACTGTCGGATTACAACATCGTCGTTCGTGATCAATCCAAGGTATTCCTCGCCGGACCGCCGTTGGTCAAGATGGCGACCGGTGAAGAATCGGATGACGAAACATTGGGCGGTGCGCAAATGCACGCCGAAGTCTCCGGTTTGGGTGACTACTTCGCCGAAGACGAAATGGACGCCATCCGCATGTGCCGCGAGGTCGTCTCTCACCTGAACTGGCGCAAACAAGGCCCGCCACCGTCGCTGCGTGTGGACGAACCGGTCTACAGCGTGGAGGACCTCCTGGGTCTCGTGAGCCGTGATTTGCGATCACCGGTTGATGTGCGCGACGTCATCGCGCGAGTCGTCGACGGTTCACGTTTTGAGGAATTCAAGTCGCGCTACGGATCCACCATCGTGTGTGGCTGGGCGTCGATTCACGGGTATCCCGTGGGCATCTTGGGCAACAACGGCGTGATTTACCCCAAGGCCGCCGAGAAAGCTGCGCACTTCATCCAGCTCTGTAATCAAATTGATGTTCCTCTGGTGTTCTTGCAGAACATCACGGGTTATATGGTCGGACGCGATTTTGAGGCTGACGGCATCATCAAAAAAGGCTCGCAAATGCTGAACGCCGTCACCAACTCGACGGTGCCACATTTGACGGTGATTATTGGCTCGTCATACGGGGCTGGCACCTACGGCATGTCGGGTCGGGCCTTTGGCAATCGATTCACGTTTCTGTGGCCCACGGCGAAGATCGCTGTCATGGGCCCGAAGCAGATTGCGGGTGTGATGTCCCAAGTGCGTCGCGGCCAGGCGGAACGTCAAGGAATTCCGTTCGACGAAGAAGAGGACCGCAAGATCGTCGAGATGGTGGAAGACGCGCAAGAGAAGGGCTCGCTCGCCCTCGTGGCCTCCGGTGCGATCAGTGACGATGGGATTATTGATCCGCGCGACACGCGCACGGTCCTCGGCATGTGTTTGTCAGTAGTTCGCGCGAAACCCATCAAGGGTGCGGACGGATACGGAGTGTTCCGCTTATGAGTTTCGATACTCTTCTCGTCGCCAATCGCGGAGAAATTGCCCGTCGTATTTTCCGAACTGCCCGGGACATGGGATTACGGACGGTGGCGGTCTTCGTGGACGCCGACGCGGACGCCCCCTACGTCACGGAAGCTGATCTCGCCATCCGACTCGACACGGGGTACCTGGACGGATCCGCGATCATTACTGCGGCGCAGAGGTCGGGCGCCGGCGCTATTCATCCTGGTTACGGATTCCTCTCGGAAAACCCATCATTTGCTGCCGATGTCGCTGCTGCGGGGCTGGTGTTCGTTGGGCCATCGCCACACGCACTCCAACAAATGGGTGACAAAATCAGCGCCAAAGACCTCGCCCGTCGCGCGGGAGTACCTGTTCTACCTTCGTCGGAGGATCCGGCCGACGCCGACTCTGTGGGGTACCCCCTCATCGTGAAGGCGGCCGCGGGCGGCGGCGGCAAGGGGATGCGCGTCGTGTCGTCGGCGACCGAATTAACAGAGTCTGTTGCCGCGGCCCGTCGAGAGGCCCAGAGTGGATTTGGCGACGATCGCGTCTTTCTTGAGCGCTACGTCGCAGCGTCGCGGCACATTGAAATTCAAGTTCTCGGCGATACGCACGGTGCCTTGATTCACCTCGGGGAGCGCGAGTGTTCGATTCAGCGACGCCACCAGAAGTTGGTGGAGGAGTCCCCGTCGCCCGTTGTCACGGACGCGTTGCGATCGGCCATGGGAACTGCAGCGCTGGAATTGGCGCGGGCGATGGAGTACCACTCGGTCGGTACCGTCGAATTCCTCGTGGACGACGCGACCAAGGAGTTCTTTTTTCTTGAGGTGAACACTCGACTGCAAGTCGAGCATCCCGTGACCGAGGAAGTCACGGGAGTCGACCTCGTGCGTGAGCAAATCAGAGTCGCTCAAGGTCTTCATCTGGAACTCACGCAAGACGACGTGTCATTCCACGGCCACGCCATTGAGGTTCGGTTGTGCGCCGAAGATCCCGCGGCGGGATTTCTGCCGGCCACGGGACGATTGGTGGCGTACGAACCCTCGCTGACGCCAACGGTGCGTTGGGAGTCCGGAGTTCGGGCTGGATCCGAGGTCACCGTGTCCTTCGATCCGATGCTCGCCAAAGTCATTGCCCACGCCCCGACTCGTTCTGAAGCCGCGGCAACCCTCGCACTGGCCCTCGAACGGTTGCATCTAGGTGGCGTCAGCACGAATCGGGACTTTCTTGCGGCAACGCTCCGTCACCCCGCGTTCGTCGCGGGAGATACGACAACGGCGTTCATTGATCGTCATGATCCCGCGCGGTCTCTGGAGATCGACGAGGAGGAACGAGCGTGGCTCGACGCCGCCGTGGCGTTGTGGTGGCAGGGTCGACACCGCGCTGATGCGGTTGTGCTCGCAGACCTGCCATCAGGTTGGCGCAACGCGCGTCTTCCCGACCAGAACGTGTCGTTGTCGCGAGCGGACGAGACCGTCACGGTGCAGTACCGCTCGGTGCGTGATGGGAGTTTCGTCGTCAACGGCAATGTCCGCGCAACTATTCACGAGTGGACAGAGGGCGACATTGACGTCACGATCGGCGATCGGCGGGCGCGTCGTCGCATCACGATCGAAGGTGACCGAACCTACATTCAGTGTGATCGCGGAACCGCCGACTATCGCATTGAACCGCGATTTGTGGTGCCGGGAGTTGAAGAGATTGCGGGCGGCTTGCACGCACCCATGCCGGGTGTTGTCATGGACGTGCGAGTACAACCCGGTGATGAGGTTGCCAAGGGCGCGACGCTGATCGTTCTTGAGGCGATGAAGATGGAGCATCACATCACCGCTCCTTCAGACGGAATAGTGACGGAGGTCTACGTCACCGTCGGACAGCAGGTCGAAAACGGTGCGAATCTTTTGGGGTTTGATGATGGGTCAGAGGGTGAATCATGAGTTCACCGCTACGCATTGCGAACTGTTCTGGCTTTTACGGCGATCGACTCTCAGCCGCCCGCGAGATGGTCGAAGGCGGGCCCATCGACGTGCTGACGGGAGATTGGCTTGCGGAATTGACGATGTTGATTCTTGCGCGAACGGCACTCAAGCATCCGGGCGGCGGCTACGCGCGCAGTTTCGTGACCCAAATGGAGCAGGTCATGGGAACGTGTCTCGATCGTGGCATCAAAGTGGTGGCCAACGCGGGAGGCCTCAGCCCCAACAGTTGCGCGAGCGCGGTGGCGGAGGTAGCGGACAAGTTGGGGCTTTCTCCCACTATTGCCTACGTGGATGGCGACAATATTCTCAGTCGCCTCGGCGAGTTCGCTGAGCGTGGCGTCGGGATCCGCCATTTCGAAACGGGCGAGGAAATTCCAATTCCCGGGAGTTTTCTGACTGCGAATGCGTATTTAGGTTGCTTCGGTATTGTCGACGCTCTTACGCGAGGAGCGGACATCGTGATCACCGGCCGGGTCACGGACGCCGCCGTCGTGTGCGGTCCCGCCGCGTGGCATCACGGCTGGAGCCGCACTGATTACGACGCCCTAGCGGGGGCTGTTGTTGCTGGACACGTCATTGAGTGTGGCGCTCAGGCGACGGGTGGCAATTATTCGTTCTTCACCGAAATCGAACACATGACGCACGTGGGTTTTCCGTGGGCGGAGATCGCCTCGGACGGTAGCTCGGTGATTGGTAAGCACGACGGCACCGACGGGCAAGTATCCATCGGCACGGTGACGTCGCAATTGCTCTACGAGATTTCCGGACCTCGATATTTTGGGCCCGACGTCACGGCGCGCTTTGACACGTTGACTCTGGAGGAGATAGCGCCCGATCGTGTGCGCATCAGTGGAGTGCGTGGCGAAGCACCGCCCCCGACGCTCAAGGTGGCGATGAACGAGATCGGTGGTTTTCGAAAGGATCTGTCGGTGGCGTTGACGGGTCTGGACATCGAGGCGAAGGCCGCGCTCGTCGAAACCGCATTCTGGGATGCCTGCCCGTATTCGCCGGGTGATTTTGCCAGCGTCACGACGCGAGTTCTGCGGACCGACAAGGTGGATCCTGCGTCCAATGAAGAAGCCGTCGCGATATGGCGCATCACGTTGAAAGACCCCGACGAACGCAAGGTGGGCCGCGCGGTCGCCAATGCAGCGACCGAGATCGCGCTCGCGACCATTCCCGGCTTTTTCGGTATCGGGGGCATGCCCTCAGGTGGATCAGCCTTCGGCGTCTACCGCCCGGCCACGATTGAACGGGACCTCGTTCCCCAATACGTGCACGTGGTCGGCGGCGAGACGACGGTGGTCGACTCCTTGGCAGAAACCGGCCCCTCAGTCAACATCGTCGGTCTAGAAATCGGGCCTCCCGCACGTGATTGGGGGACGACCACGGCGACACCGCTCGGACGACTGGTGGGCGCTCGTTCGGGCGACAAAGGTGGTCACGCCAATCTCGGTGTGTTCGCCCGGTCAGCGTCGTCGTACGAGTGGATCAATGAGTTTCTTAGTACCGAGCGAATTCGTGAACTGTTGCCCGAGACGGCGGGACTCACCATTGATCGATACTCCTTCGAGAATTTCCGTTCTCTCAACTTCGTGATCCACGACCTCTTGCAAGAAGGTGTCGCGGCCTCAACACGACAAGACGCACAGGCCAAAGGTCTCGGTGAATGGCTGCGTGCGCGCGTCGTGGAGATTCCTGACAGTCTGTTGAAGGAGCTGGCGTGAACGAATTCGACCAACTCCGACAGGATCTCGTCGACGAGCACGACGCACTGGACACCATCGTCGCGCCACTGAGTAGTGCGGAATGGTCCTCGCCGACACCCTCGCCGGGGTGGACCGTCACGGACCAAGTTGGTCACCTGCGTTATTTTGACGGAACGGCGGCGCTCGCGGTATCGGACCCCGACGAGTTTCAGGCGTCGCTGACAGATCTCTTCGCCGCGGCGGTCTCACCGGGCATCGATGACTTCACCCTGGGCGATTTTCGGTCCGCGCTACCGTCCGAGCGCTTGGCCCTGTGGCGCGAGAATCGAGTCCGGCTCGCCACGGCTACTGGCTCGCTATCGGTGGACTCACGCATCCCCTGGTACGGGCCTTCGATGGGCGCAAAGTCTTTTGTGACCGCTCGCTTGATGGAAGCGTGGGCTCACGGCCAAGACATCGTTGACGCTCTCGGCGTGGAGCGCGAGCCGACCAATCGCCTTCGGCACATTGCTCAATTGGGTTTCATCACGAGAGGTTGGTCGTACAAGGTTCGTAGCGAGGAGATGCCACTCGGGGATGTCCGCGTTGAACTCACTGGCCCTTCCGGCGACACATGGCAATGGGGCCAGCCGGATGCCGAGGACGTCGTGTCGGGTCCGGCTCTCGACTTCTGTCTCGTCGTGACCCAACGCCGACACGTCGATGACACGTCGTTGCGCGCAGGTCCGCTGGGTCGACACTGGCTCCTTCGCGCCCAAGCTTTCGCTGGTGGTCCCACGTCGGGTCCGGCCCCAAGGACGACGCCGTGAGTCTTGTTCGCCGCACATTTGCGAAAGGTGTGATGACGATCACGCTCGCAGATACCGAACGTCGCAACGCGCTCTCCGCTGATTTGACGAATGAACTCGCCGACGCCATCGATGAAGCAGAAGATCGAGCGGATGTTCGGGTCATTGTGGTGACCAATGAAGGAACAACCTTCTGTGCGGGGGCCAATCTTTCCGACAGGTCCGCAAAAGGCTCGCCACGAGCTCCGGTGGACCCCATGGCCCTCTTTGGAAGGTTTCGACACTCTCCAAAACCGTACGTCGGAAGGATCAATGGCCATTGTGTGGCGGGCGGCATGGGCTTGGCCGCGGCCATGGACATCTCGGTCGCGGTGGACACCGCCAAATTCGGTTTTACCGAAGTTCGGATCGGGGTGGCGCCAGCAATGATCTCGGTCCTGTGCCTACCCAAAATCAGGCCGGTCGACGCTCGTGCCGCGTTTCTTCGCGGCAATCGCTTCAGCGCGCACGAGGCCGCTCGAATCGGCCTCATCACGGACGTGGCGTCCGAGGACGATCTGGATCACAAAATCGACGAAATTCTGGCTGATTTGTTGGCCGGCGCCCCCGGCGCAATCGCCGCGTCAAAGACCTTGCTAGCCCGGGTGCCCACCATGTCCGAGGTGGACGCGTTCGCGTGGACGGCCGAGGTATCGGCCGGACTATTTCGCAGCGACGAGGCCCGCGAGGGCATTTCTGCCTTTCTCGAGAAGCGTCCGGCGTCCTGGGTGCCCCTCGCGGAACCGGGCGACGTTTCGGGGTGATCACTCGGCAGTAGCGTGGTGCCCGCTGCCCCTACGTCGTTGGAGAATTCCTTATGTTGGTGAGTGCGATTGTTTTCTTGGCCGTCGTCCTGGTGGCGTTGGCCCTGACCAGCGTTGTGCGACTCCTCGTCGAGAAGTCTCGTGAACGTGAAGTCGACGGCATGGGAATGATGTCGGCTCCCAATGGAAGCGACGCCACGACGGAGTAGTACCCCACGACTGCGAGCGTGAGAGCATGCATCATGGACCGACTCTCGCCCGTCGCGCGCAACGAGGAAGAGTGGGCGCGTCAACGACGAGCGTTGCGAACGGATCGCTCGACTATCCGACGGGTCATGGCGTACTACGGAGCAAGTGATGAACATGGTCCTCTCCTCGTCCCTCGAGAGTGGGAACTGAAGGGTCCGGTACCCGTCGACAAGGTGACGCTCCAACTCGACGACAGCCGCGAGTCGGAGCGACGACCCGCACCGGCAGCACTCACGGGTGTTCTTCCTCCCGGTAGTCGTCGGGACGAGAGGTACAGCAGTGCGGTTCAGAGACTTGCGTCACCGGGCATTTTTGCGGACCGCGTCTGCTATCAGGCGTGCGATCTCCGAGTCGGTGACGACGACATTGATCTCCGACTTGGCGTGATGCGCTACTTCGAATTCTTTGACGAAGGCGAAGCAATGCGACACGAATTGGAACTAGTGGGCGACGATGTCGACCGAGCAATATTGCGACGTTCCCTTGGCGACCTGACGGACCTCTCGAGCAGAAAGGTCATCATTGGCGTCACCGTGGTGACCTTGCGCGTTGATCGTGCCAACGAGAGAGCGACGTTCCTCGTCCACCGTCGTGATGCTGACGCGGTGGCGACTGAACAGGGTCAGTGGCACGTGGTGCCGTGTGGCGTTTTTCAACCTCGGAGTGACGACGCGACGACGTGGGACGCCGACGCAAATCTCAGCGAGCTCATCATTCGTGAGTGTGCCGAAGAGCTCCTCGGCATGAACGAAGACGTGGTGGACGACGACGTGATGAACCGTTTTCGCGAGGCTCAAGTCTCTGGGGGCCTTCGGATCGTGATTACCGGCATCGGTGTCAATCCGGTCATCGGCAATCTCGAAATCCTGTGTGCAGCGGTCTTCTCTCAGCCCACCTTCGACGAGGTCCTTCGTGACCTTGTGGCCGATTCGCCTGAAGGATCCTTGCGATCTCCGTCGGGATCGTCGGGTGTTGAGGGTTTCCCTTTTGATCTCGCGGTTATTGACAAACTTCTCGTCGAACACTCCTTCGCGCCGTCCGGTGAAGCCGCGCTGCGCGCCGCGTTACGGTGGCGGCACGAGATCATCACTTCCAGTGAAGATTCAGCCTCGTAGGTTTTTCGTGGCGTCGCGTCCGCGACGTCAATAAGGTGTCGGCGCGGTGTGTTTCGACACAAGGGGGATGATGACATGTCCAAAGCTCTGGTGACGGGGGCGTCGAGTGGCGTCGGACGAGAGATGGCGATTCGCTTGAGTCGACAAGGACATGACGTTGTGCTGGTCGCTCGCAATCGAGACGAGCTGACAAAATTGGCGGAATCGTTGACGAATGCGTCCGTGGTTGTCGCGGACCTAGCGACGAACGAGGGTCTAGCGACGGTGGCGTCGGAACTCGCTGACGTCGACATTTTGATCAACAACGCTGGTTTTGGCGCCTTGGGTGATGTCGCGTCGTTATCCGCGGAGACGATGCACGACATGATTCACGTCAATTGCACCGCAGTGACGGAACTGACTCGGGCCTGCCTGCCCGGAATGCTGGCTCGTGGTCGTGGCAACATCCTGAATGTTGCGTCAACGGCTGCTTTTCAGCCCGGTCCGGGCATGGCCACGTATTACGCGTCCAAGGCGTATGTGTTGAGTTTTACCGAAGCACTCGCCGAAGAAGTTCGAGGAACGGGCGTGCGCGTCACGGCATTTTGTCCCGGAGCTTTCGAATCCGGTTTCTTCGCGACCGCGAACGCCGAGAATTCACGACTGGCCAAGATGATGAAGCTACCGACATCGGCACAGATGGCCGATGCCGCCTTGTCCGCCATGGCGAAGGGTCGAGTGGTCGCGATTCCGGGCGTCACCAACAAGATCGGTGCCCTGTCGGCTCGCTGGGCGCCGAAGGTATTCACGCGTCGCATCGTTCATTACATCCAAGGCGAGAAGTAGTTCCCTCGTCGGTCAAGGTCGCCGCGAACATGGGCGACAGCCGAGACCCATGCGTAATACGCGGTGTGGGGAACATATAGATTCTCAAGCATTGTGCCAACGGACCCGCCCATGTTGAGACGTCTTCCGCAGCCACGCGCCATCTTGGGCGTCGTCATTTTCCTCTTAGCCCTCCTTCCCTGGTTCATCGGATCCGCCGGCGCCGCGAGAGACCACCGTATGGTCGCCGGCAGCGCACCAACGAGCCCTCGGCCACTCAGCGTCCATTGGTCGCGCTCCGGACTGGGTGTCGCTGACGCCACGGTCTATTGGCTCGCATCCACGACGGCGGGAGGCTCCGCTATTACGTCCTATGACGTGTCGACGAAGGGGGGTTCGTGTTCAGCTACTCCGCGCAAGGGAGCGAAGAACTGGTGCACGATCGCCACGCTGCCTGCGGGATCGACGTATACGTTTACGATCACTGCCACTTCAAGTAGTGGGACCTCTGATCCCGCCACCATCGATTCGTCGCTGCACGCACAAGGGCAGTCGATCACTTTCGACTCACTGCCGGACCTTGCCTTTGGGGCGAGTCCATTGACGCTCCACGCGACCGCGTCCTCGGGCTTGCCCGTAAGTTACGAAGCGCAAGGATCGTGCGAAGTCGCCGGCGACGTTCTGAGTGTCATTGGAGCGGGGGAGTGTTCCGTGATTGCGTCCCAGGTGGGTTCGGGAGCCTTTCTCGCGGCGTCGCCGGTCGCGAACTTCTTCTCGGTGGCTCCCGCGTTGGCCGTCATCACCGTCGCGGATGCAACCGTCGTCGCCGACGGATTGCCGCACGGGGTGTCGGTCTCGGTGGCTCCCGCCACACCCGGATTGATATTTGCCTACTGCAGTGGTCGCGATCGGGCGACGTGCGTTTCATCGCCGCCCAGCACGCCTGGGATCTATCACGTCGACGTGTCGTTGGGTACCGCCGATTACGTCGCGGCACCCGTCAGCGCAACCCTCACGATCACGCCCGCTCCGGCGGTGCTTCCGGTGAGTTTGGGAGGAAAACTTCCAGGCACTCTGCCCTCGCACGGAACGACCCATTTCACGCGTACGGGCGTCAGTGTGCACACCGTCACCTCAGGGCTGGCCCCAGGGGCGTCAGCCATTATTGGCGCCGTCGCGAGCGAGCCCCTCGGTCGCTTTTCGTTGCCCACCGGCACCGCTCCGCTGGCCTGGTTGCAAGCTGTCCGACCTTCGTCGCCCAACACGACTCTGGTGGGTGTGCAACCAGTCAACGTGACGTCACTCATTGACTTAGCGCGCGAAGGTACCGTGCCATTCCCCTCGGGAGGTTTTCCCGGGCCGGGGAAGTACGAAGTGCTGACCTTGCTCACGACGGGATTGGTGCCACATTCCACAGTGTCGGTTGTCATGCATTCGGCGGGCGTCGTTCTCTCTCAAGCGGAGGCCAATTCGGCGGGAATTGCCACGCTCACGGTGCCTGTTGCTACGGCGTGGGCTGGTCAAACACACTCGTTCTTCTTGGCGGGCACGTACTTGGTCGCTCACGCCACGGCCGACGCGAGCGGCCACGTGTCGGCCACCGTGAACGTGAGTCGATCGTTATTGTCACGCATCACGCCGGGGGAGCCACTCTTCGTCGTGACGTCCTCCGGTGGCACGCCCATGTCCGGAGTCGCCGTATCGCTACCTAGCGTGTCGGCCTTTGACCAGTACCTCGTGGCGACCGATCCGCTGCATCTTCGTCACTACCAGCCCACGTCGACGCCGAAATCCACCATGGGTCGCCTGGCGGGAACGGCGGCCGCTTTGTCCACGGCGGCGGCGGGAGTCGCTCTGGCGCGCACGATGGGCTCGGTCGGTGGGAGCCACCTCAACGCCATTGCGTCCAAGACGGATCCGACGGGTTCGCATCATCACGCGTCGAACCGAACGGCCGAGGTCGTCCATCGCGGTTATACCGATGACCGTGAGCACTTTGGCGACCATACGGGCACCTGGCGATTACCCGGACACCATATTGTCGATCGTTGGAGCATCGACGGTCCCTCGCGCCTCGCTTCGGTGAGCGCACTCGGTGCCGCTCTCACGTCCGACGCGTCGTACCTTCGCGCACCCCTCGGGAGTGCCCCGGTCCTGTTGCCCGTGGCCGGTCTCGTCCTCGGAGCCATGGCGGCGCAACAGACTCACGGATATCCGCTGCCACCCCACTTCGGCTTGTTCGTGGCCATCTTGATCTTGGGTCTGATTGACGCTCTGGCCGGTCTCGCCGCCTTTGCCTGGATGCTCTTGGCCGGCGTGAGCACGGGACACATTTTCAGTGTGCACATGGCGGTGACGGCTCTGACCCTCGGGGCCATTTGGTGCGGCCTCCCCGTCATGATCACCAAGATTCGCCCGTTCGTGCGCGACCACCCTGGTGAATTCCACGATTGGTGGTTGCGATCGGGGGACGTCATCGTCGGTGCACTGTTTGGTGGCTACCTCGCGTCCAAGCTGGTCGCGACGTTGCCACTGGTGGCGAACCTCCACATTCCCTTAACGCGGCACGCCGCGCAAATCGGTTGGATCGTGGTCGGCGTGGTGGCTGCCCGCTACCTTTTCACCACCATGGTCGCTTTCGCGTATCCGCGGCGACTTCGTGAAGTCCACCCGTCAGAACTGCCGCAGCAGTCGCTGCGATGGGAAATCAGTTCCTTGGTGGCGCGCTCGATGTTCGTGGCTCTCATTTTGTACACGCTCTTGGGGACCTCGTGGATGGTCGTTCTCATCACGGCAATCGTCACCATTGGTTCATTCTTGAAGGGCCGGGTTCTCGTTCGCGAAGTGGGGGACTGGTTCTATCGAGTCGTACCTCGCAACATGGGCAAAGTGCTCGCGGTGTCGGTGGTGGGAACCGCTGCGACAATTGCGCTGAGTTCACATTCGGTCCCGTCGTTCTGGCAGGTGGCTCTTCTCTTGCTGATCGTCGCGTTGGTCGGGTTATTCTTGGATGTGTTGTCGGGCCTATCCGGGCGTGAATTACCCTCGTCGTGGCCGACGCGGATGGCCGGGTTGGTACTGGTGATCGTGACGGGACTTTCGTTAACGGGCCACCTCATCAACTTCGGCTGATCTTCGGTACGCGACCCCTAATGTGAACGCAGTTGTTCGAGGAGGTCTGATGGAACACGTCGATACGGCCATGAGCGTGACGTTGATGATCGTTCGTGTCTTTTTGGGGGCGATGATCTTTGCCCACGGCTTCTACAAAGTTTTTCGTGGCGGCAAATTGGTGGGCACGGCGAAGTGGTTTGATTCCATCGGCATGCGCCCGGGGCGTCTTAACGCTGCCATGGCGGCGTTGACCGAACTCGGGACGGGCGTGCTGTTGGTCCTCGGAGTTTTCACGCCTCTTGCGGCGGGCGCACTCATTGCTTTGATGGTGGTGGCCATCGTGACGGTTCATCGTAAGAACGGCTTTTTTGTCTTCAACAGCGGTCAGGGCATCGAATATTGCCTCGCCGTGGCCGTCATGAGCTTGGTTCCCGCGACCTTCGGCGCCGGAAAGTTTTCCATTGATCACCTCATCCACGGTTCGCTGTTCCGTTGGCTCGCGGTGCCCGCCCACGGACTCCTGGTGGGCCTCGTTCTCGGTATTGGCGGGTCCCTCGCGCAACTCGCCGCCGTCTACCGCCCCACCCGGTCGTCGTAATTTTCTGATTCAGCCCATAGGTAAACCCGTAATATGTGACCAAGTTTGTCAAGAATTACTACTTGGGTCTGTGAGGTCTGACGTGGCATCAACTATTCGTATTCCGACTGTCTTGAGGACTGCCGTTGGCGGGAACGCAACATTGTCGGTCGAGGGGGCCACAATTGGCGAGATTCTCGGCAAAGTGGTGGCGGATTTTCCGGCGGTGGAGGCTCAGGTCTTTAACGCCGACGGCTCGCTGCACAAGTTTCTGAACATCTACGTCAACGATGACGACGTTCGCTACATCGGCGGGCTCGCGGCGGCGACCAAAGATGGCGACGAAATTACCTTGCTGCCCGCCGTGGCTGGCGGAGCCACGGCGTGACCCGATACGCCTCCGTTCTCGATCTGATTGGCAATACACCGGTTGTTGACGCATCGGCACTGTCACCCAAGGCGAACGTCAAGATCTGGGTCAAGCTCGAAGGTCGCAATCCGGCCGGTTCCGTCAAGGATCGCGTTGCGTTGTCGCTCGTGGAAGCCGCCGAGAGAGACGGCATTCTCACGCCCGGCGCACCGGGGCAGATCCTGATCGAACCATCCAGCGGCAATACGGGCATCGCGCTCGCGATGGTGTGTCGAATGCGTGGCTATCACCTCAAGGTGGTCCTGCCATCGAATGTCTCGGTCGAGCGAACGCAGCTACTCCAAGTGTGGGGGGCCGAGATCATCACGTCACCCGGTGCGGAGGGATCGAACGGAGCGGTGCGCATGGCCCAGTCGCTCGCGGCGGAAAACCCCAATTGGGTGTTCCTCTACCAATACGCGAATCCCGCAAATCCGGATGCTCACTACCGCACCACCGGCCCCGAGATCCTTGCTGATGTACCCGAGATCACGCACTTCATCGCGGGTCTGGGCACTTCGGGCACCTTGATGGGCGTAGGCAAGTACCTCAAGGATCACAAGCCCGGTGTTCAGGTGTGGGCGATTGAGCCCCCGAGCGGAGAGACGGTGGACGGACTGCGTAGCTTGGACGATGGGTACATCCCGCCCGTGTTTACGCAGAACAATGGAGCCGAATTGCTCGATCGCAAGGTCGTGGTGCGACCGAAGCAGTCCATTGAGTTCACGCGAGCCATGGCGGAAATTGGTTTGTTCGTCGGAATTTCCTCCGGCGCCATCATGGCGGGTGCCGTGAAATGCGCCCAGGAGATTCCCGACGACGTTGAGGCCACGATCGTGACCGTGGCCTGTGACGATGGATGGAAATACCTGTCGACGGGTGCGTGGACGGACGACGTCGACGACGTCGTGGAGCGAGCGAAGAAGATCATCTACTTCTAGGTCGAGCGGCTACCGTTACGTGGCCGACCCGAGGAGTATGTGATGAACACCAACGATTTTGTGCGAGCCGACGGACGTCGTGTTGATCAAGCCCGGCCGCTCAGTTTTGTGCGCGACTACACCGAAATGGCCGCCGGAAGTGTCTTGGTGAGCTTCGGGCGCACCAAAGTCCTCTGCACCGCGTCGATCGAAGAAGATGTCCCGCGGTGGCTACGAGGTACGGGAAAAGGATGGGTGACGGCGGAGTACTCAATGCTGCCGGGATCCACCCCCGAGCGCGCCAACCGCGAAGCCGCGAAGGGAAAGCAATCGGGTCGCACGCAGGAGATCCAACGATTGATTGGGCGTTCGCTGCGGACGGTGACCGATCTGTCCAAGATTCCGGACATTCAGATCACGGTGGACTGTGACGTTCTTCAGGCCGATGGAGGAACGCGCACGGCATCCATTTGCGGTGGGTACGTGGCTCTTCATGACGCGATCACGCGTCTCGTGCAACGTGGCGTTGTGGTTGATCACGCGTTAAGCGACCTCGTCGCCGCAGTGAGCGTCGGTGTCGTGGGGGGAATTCCCATGTTGGACCTGCCGTACGAGGAAGATTCGCGTGCGGACACCGACATGAATGTCGTGATGACGGGCAGCGGCGCCTTTGTGGAAGTGCAAGGTACCGCCGAACACCAGGCGTTCACTCGCGCCGAGCTGAACGAACTGCTGGACCTAGCTGCTCTCGGCATTGCCGATATTCACAACGCCCAGCGGGCCATTCTCGCGGTTGCGCCGGTGGAGCGCGCGTGAGTACGACGTTCGTATTGGCGACGGCGAACGCGCATAAGACCATCGAGATCGCGGAGATTCTTGAACCGCTCGGGGTGGTGCTGCTCCCTCGACCTCCGGAAGTACCGGACGTTGACGAAACGGGCGCAACGTTAGAAGAAAACGCGTTACTCAAGGCTCGCGCGCTAGTACTCGCTACTGGTCACGCAGCCATCGCCGACGACACCGGGCTTTTTGTTGACGCGCTCGACGGAGCGCCGGGCGTACATTCGGCTCGCTACGCCGGTGTCAATGCGACTGACGACAAGAACCTTGTCAAACTTCTGGACGCCTTGGCGACCGTGCCTGATGCTCAGCGCACGGCACGGTTCCGCACCGTGGCGGCAATTGCTCGGCCGGATGGTTCGACAACAGTGGTTGAGGGTGTGCTCGAAGGGCGGATCGTTCATGCGCCGCGAGGTGAGGGCGGGTTTGGGTATGACCCGGTTTTTGATATCGGAGACGGTCGCACGCTGTCAGAATTATCGGCCGACGAGAAGAACGAGATTTCGCATCGCGGTCGGGCATTTCGCGAACTCGTGAACGTGTTGCAAGGCCTCTAAACGTCACGAGCGACCCATTTGCTCCGTAGTGTGGCTATGTGAGCGGCACATTTGAGATCCCCATGTTTCCGCTGTCGTCGGTGGTCTTTCCCCACCAGCGTGTGCCGCTGCACGTTTTTGAGCCTCGATATCGCCAATTGGTAGACGACGTGCGCGCTGGCGATGGTCGTTTCGGGATTTGCTTGATTGCCCGAGGCACCGAGGTGGGTGGCGGCGATCAGCGCGTTGACGTCGGCACGTTGGTCGAGACGGCGGCCGTCTTTCCCTTCAGCGATGGTCGTTCGATGTTGGTCGTTGACGGGCAGGAGAGGATTCACATCCTGCGTTGGCTCAGCGATGATCCGTATCCGCGGGCCGTTGTCGAAATTGTTCCGGGTGCGGCCTCTCCAACGGAGCCCGCACTACTCTCGGCGACCGAATCTGCCGTTCGAGCGCTGCGGAACCTGCACAGTGAGATGCACCCGGACAGCTGCGTCGATACCGAATGCGGCTTTGCGGCCGATCCCTGTGTGCGGACGTGGCAGTTGTGCGCGGTGACCCCGATGGCCACGTTGGATCAATTGCAACTACTGCGTTTGTCGAGCGCCGACGAACGACTGCAACAACTTCTCGAAATCTGCTGCGAACGTTACGGTGACCTGACGCGTCAGCTCACCGTGGACAATATTTAGCGAGCTTCGAGCAGGTCGACCACGAAGATCAACGTTTCTCCGGGGGCGATAACTCCGCCGGCGCCTCGATCTCCGTAGCCCAGGTGAGCGGGGATCACCAAGCGTCGACGTCCTCCAACTTTCATGCCCGCGACACCTTGGTCCCAGCCCGCGATGACGTAGCCGGCTCCGAGGGGAAACGACAGCGGTTCGCCGCGATCCCAGGACGCGTCGAACTGGCTTCCCGTCGACGCGGATACACCGACGTAGTGAACGACGGCCGTTTGGCCATTTTCAATGAGGGCTCCGTCACCGACGACAATGTCGTCAATGACGAGGTCGGTCGGCGCGGGTCCGAGGTGCGGTTCGACGAGTGGCTTTTCTGTGCTCATGGCGAACACACTAGAACCGGCGTCGGCGCTCGCCGCCACCACCACCGCTCATCACGCGAACATTGCGCGCTTCAAGACCCTTGGGACCTTCCGCCAACTCGTAGCTCACGCGCTGGCCGGCCTGCAGTGTTTTGAAGCCGGTGCCGGCGATATTGGAAAAGTGGATGAACAGATCCTGACCCTGGGAGTCAACGGCAAAACCGTAACCCTTGGAATCGTTAAAGAAACTCACCACCGCTTCAGGGCCACGCGCGCCCGTGCTCGCGGGACGCGGGTTCTTCGGCCCACGGTGTTCATCGCGGTCGCGGCTCGATGACGAGTGCGGCGCGCGATCCTGGCGATGAGGAGCAGCAGGGCGGTCGGCGAAACTGGGACGCTCGCGACGCTCCGGTCGGCTGGCTGCGTTGTCGTAACTACGACGTTCGGGTCGCTGAGCAACGGCGTCGCGGTCACGACTGCTCTCACGGTCACGGCCAAATGAGCTTGGTGCAGACGAACGACGGCGATCATTGGACTTAGGAGCCGTGCGTCCGTCGACTCGCTCGGCGGCCGCCTCATCATCAACGGCGCCGAGGCGAATCGCGACAGCGTCTTCGGGTGAGTCCATGTTGGCGGGAATCCCGAGCGCCTTCTGCAGACGGCGAACCTGGCCCACGGTGTCTTCTCCAACGAGGGAGATGACGACGCCCGTTGCGCCTGCGCGACCGGTACGACCCGATCGGTGGAGGTAGTCAGTCGCCTGAACCGGGGGATCGAAGTGAACAACGCAGGGAAGGGCGTCGATGTGAATTCCACGAGCGGCAACGTCCGTGGCCACGAGAACCCGGATTTGTCCGTTCTTTACGCTCTTCAGCGCTCGCTCGCGCTGAGCTTGCGTACGGTCGCCGTGGATTGGAACAGCGGAGACGCCGCGGTCCTCAAGCTGACGAGCGAGCCGGTCGGCACCGTGCTTGGTACGGGTAAAGACAATGGCACGGTCGTACTTGTCGGCGATGTCCGCCGTGATCTGCGAACGGTGGTCGCGCGGAACGCGCCAGAACAAGTGGTCGACTTCGCTGGGCGCTTCCGTGCCGACGACGTCGTGCACGATGGCGTCGTGCGTGAATTCCTTTACGAGGGACTGAACGTCAGGTCCCATCGTGGCCGAGAACAACATGACGTGGCGACGGTCGTTGGTCTGCTCCACGATGCGACGCACCGCCGGGAGGAATCCCATGTCAGCCATGCGGTCGGCTTCGTCAATGACGACGGTCTCAACGTTGGAGAGGTCGAGTGCGCGCTGCTCCATCATGTCTTCGAGACGGCCCGGGCACGCCACCACGATGTCGACACCCATGGACAATGCCTTGCGGGCCACGTTGTAGGACGTGCCGCCATAGATGCATAGAACGCGACGTCCGCGATCTTGGGTGAGTTGCGCTAACTCCTTTTGGACCTGAGCCGCTAATTCGCGGGTAGGTACGAGAACGAGGCCGGTCGGACGGCGAGGTGCAGCTTTGGGCGTCCGTGAGATCAGGGCCAGACCGAAAGCGAGAGTCTTACCGGAACCGGTAGGAGCCTTGCCGACGATGTCGCGTCCGGCGAGAGCGTCAGGGAGTGAGGCTTCCTGGATAGGAAAGGGTTCAAGGATGCCGCGCGCTTCAAGGCGTCGGACAAGGGCATCAGAGACACCGAGATCGGCAAAGGACATGGACATGACTACTCCTAATGAGTTGAAATGAGTCCAACTCGAAAAGTCACGTCGAATCGGTCTCCACCGCCGGATGCGGCGAACTACAGCGAGTCAACAATAGCACAGATTGTCGAACGGGTGTTCGGCGAGGTCACATTGGTGCGGGCGAGAGGACTTGAACCTCCACTCTCAAAGAGAACTGGGACCTAAACCCAGCGCGTCTGCCATTCCGCCACGCCCGCGGACCGCCACGACGATAGTGCGCGAACAAGTATCTCGACCAGAACAAGCGGGCAGCGTTAGCGTTCGCATATGACGGAATTAGATTCATCCGCGCAAACTCCGGAGGATTCCAAGGTCGGAACCTTCTCGTATGGCAAGCACTATTACGCGACATACGACACCGCGCCGTATGAACACTCGGAGTTGTGGACGGCGACCTTTGGCAACTTTGCTGACGGAATTATGAGTCGATTTCAACCGCGCACCGTGCTCGATGTCGGATGCGCGAAGGGATTCATGGTCGAAGCTCTCCGCGATCGGGGCGTTGAGGCGTGGGGGATTGACGTTTCGAACTACGCGATCTCTGCCGTCGCACCTCACGTGGCGCCCTACGTGGCGGTCGCCTCAGCAACGGACCCACTGCCGGAGAATTTTCCCGATCGCTTTGATCTCGTGATTTCACTCGAATGTTTGGAACACATTGACCCTTCGTTGTGTCCGAGGGCGCTTGATCAATTGACGTCCTTTTCGGACGACATCTTGTTTTCGAGTTGCCCGAGTGACTTTGCGGAAGCGAGTCACGTCAATACACGTCCCCTTGAGGACTGGGTCGCCGATTTTGCGTCACGCGGCTTCTTGAGGAATTTTGCGATTGATACCTCCTTTGTCATGGCGTGGGCCATTGCCGTGCGACGCAGCGACGACGCCACTCGACGTGAAGAAATCGTTCGGCGATACGAACGCGCGTTGTGGCATGAGCGCCAAAATCATCTCGGAGCGCGCGAAGTCTTAGCGGAGCTGACTGGTCAACTCGAGGAGTTGGCTGCGGAGCTCTCGAGCTACACCGACGATGATCAATCAGTGACACGCGCGGAGCACGTTGCTCTCCATGAGGAACTCGCCGCCGTCTACGCCTCGCCTCAGTGGCGTGCCGGTGGACGCCTCCTCGCCCTGCCGCGAGCCTTCCGCCGAACAAGAAAGAAGCCTTCTACCTGATCACGCCCTCGTGGGAACAAATGGATTCTCGCGTGCGCACGGTAGATTGGACACATGACTCAACTCGCCGCCTCAGACGGAATGCCGTCCTTTGATCTCAACCAGCGCCTCCTCAAGGAGCGCATCGTCTTCCTCGGTTCCGTCGTTGATCAAGCCTCCGCGAACCGCATTTGTGCTGAACTCCTGCTCCTCGAAGCCGAGGATCACGAAAAGGACATCAGTCTCTACATCAACTCGCCCGGTGGATCGGTCACCGACGGCTTGGCGATTTACGACACGATGCAGTACGTCAGTTGCGACATCCGGACGATTTGCTTAGGGATGGCGGCGTCGATGGGTCAGTTCCTCTTGTGCGCGGGAGCGCCCGGGAAGCGATTCGCGTTGCCGCACAGCCGCATCTTGATGCACCAGCCCTCGCAAGGTGGCATGCAAGGTCAAGCCTCGGACATCGCGATCCAGGCGGAGCAGATCATTTACATGAAGCGCATGCTCGCAGAACGCATTGCGTTCCACACCGGTCAACCGATTGAACGCATTGAAGCCGACTCAGATCGCGACCGTTGGTTCACCGCTCGGGAAGCTTTGGACTACGGCTTCATTGATGCCGTCATCGACCGTTCGGCGGTGCGTTCCGGGAGCAACTGAGCGTGACCGATTCATCGACGCCGGCGAGAAGGCCGGTCGAGGATCGCCCCGTTCGCGTCGTCTCTGCTCGACCCTCCTTCGCGCTGCGGCTGCGAGAAATTTGGGACGCTCGTGAACTCCTGACGTATTTCATCATTACGGACATCAAGATCAAGTACAAGGCGTCCGCTCTCGGACTCCTGTGGTCGATGTTCGCACCGGCGGCGACTCTCGCGATTTACTGGGTTGTCTTCGGCCTCATTCTCAAGAACAACATGCCCGCCTTCGCGTTGTTCTTGTTCGCCGGGTTGTTGGTGTGGAACTTCTTTTTTTCCGTGATCATTACGTCCACCAGCATCGTCGTCGATCGAGCGGGGATCGTGAAGAAAGTCGCGTTCCCGCGCGAGATCCTGGCTTTGTCGACGGTGGGAACGTCCTTTATTTACTTCCTGATTCAAAGCGGGGTCATGGTTGTGTTCATGGTCGCGTTCTGGCGTGGACCCGACTGGACGATGATCTGGCTACTGCCACTGTCCATTTTCTCTCTCGCGATTTTTGCGGGGAGTTTGGGGATTTTGCTGTCGGCGATCAACGTGTACCTTCGCGACACTCGGCACCTCATCGAAGTAGCCCTGCAGATGTGGTTCTTCTTGACGCCGATCATTTACTCCTTCGAAGCGCAGGTCTCCAAGCGGCTGCATCACGTCCATGGTCTGAACTTGACGTGGCTGTATTTGCTTAATCCGGTGACGCCGACGGTCATGACGTTTCAACGAGTGATCTACGCCACTCCCGTGGTCCAGTCATTGGCCCCCGGGCATCCCACGCTGACTGTTCTACCTACGTGGCCGATGTCGACGTACGTGATCTTGAATCTGGGAGTCTTGGCCGCTGGCGTTGCGTTATTCGCCGTCGCTATCTCGGTGTTTGGGCGCCTTGAGGGAAATTTCGCGGAGGAACTGTAGTGACTGCTGTTGTTGAGGTCGACAAGATCTCGAAGCGTTTTCGCCTGTATCACGAGCGACACCGTTCCATCAAAGATCGCATCATTCACCCCGGTGGTGGCACCTACACCGACCTGCAGGCGCTCGACGAAGTGAGTTTTGCCATCGATTCAGGTCAGACGGTGGGCATCTTGGGCCGAAATGGTTCAGGAAAGTCCACGTTGCTGAAGTGCATCTGCGGCGTGCTCAAACCCAATAGCGGACAGATCTTGGTGCGCGGAACATTGGCCGGACTCTTGGAACTCGGAGCGGGTTTTCAGCCGGAGTTGTCAGGTCGCGACAACGTGTACCTGTCGGGCTCCATGCTCGGATTTTCCCGCAAAGACGTTGACCGGATGTTCGACACGATCGTGGACTTCAGCGAACTCGAAGGATTCATTGATACGCAGGTGAAGTTTTATTCGTCGGGAATGTACGTGCGGCTGGCCTTTGCTGTGGCCGTCAATGTCGACCCCGACGTCCTGGTCGTGGACGAAGTGCTGGCGGTGGGTGACGAGCGATTCCAGGCGAAGTGCATGGACCGCATTCGACAATTTCAACTCGAGGGCCGCACCATCATGCTGGTGTCACACAATGCGGACCAAGTCCGTTCCTTGTGTGATCGCGCGATCGTCTTGGATCGTGGCCGCATGATCGCGGACGGGCCATCGGGAGATTCGGTGCGGATCTTTCGTGAAGCGCTCATGGGGGAGGGGCGACCGAGTGAAGGCGAGGCGCCCGCGGCGGTGTCGGTGATGATCGAGTCCGTCTCCACTGCTACCGGTCGATTTAGTGCGCGAACGAACGAGCCTTTCAATTTTGAGGTGGCGTTGTCTGCAGCCGAACCATTCGAGGGCTACTTCGTACTAGAGCTGCACACGCATGACGGCACTCTCGTGGCACGGACGGATCCGACGGGTTCCCCGGTGTCACTTTCGCCCGGCTCACAGCGGCTCGGTGTCGGATTGCCGGAATTGCCGTTGTTGGACGGTGACTACGAGTTGAGCGTGGGTCTCGTCAGCGCCTTTGGTCACAGCGTGGCAGCGTGGCGCGAACAGGTGGCCACCGTGGAGGTCGCCTATGACGGCCGAGCGAGCGGACTCGTGCCATTGGCTCCGAGCGTGACGCTCTACTAGAGCGCTTGGTCGCTCGCGAGGCGGGGATAGGCCCGTAGCGCCCCAAAACGTCCCAACTTTCCGACGTCATAGGGGTGGGCGGCACCAGCGAGTAAGCGGCGGTCCCCTCGAGAATTTCCGTACGCGTAGACCTCAGCGTCAGCGGGGATCCCGTTATCCGCCATCCAGGAGTGCAGACGCCGCAACTTTTCTTCGCCCCGGCAATTGTGGCCGAGGTACCCGCCGGTCAATCGTCCCAGAGGATCGACGGCGAGCCGAGTTCCGACGAAGCCGTGGGCACCGAGTGAGGTCGCGATTTCACCTACGTAGAGCTCGGGCGATGCGGACACGAGAACCACGGTGTGACCCTGTTCGAGGTGCCACTTCAACCGAGCGAGTGTGACCGAGCGACCTCGGCGAGCTAGGTGGGATGCGGCGAAGGCTCGAGATTGCTCTTGGACGTCGGACAGACTGCGTCCCGCGAGAACACCGGTAAAGAGGGACTCTTTCGCCTCGTCGGCCGCTGTACCGCTGCGAAGGACGCCCCACGCCAAAGGAAAAGTACGCACGAGGGCTGCTCGATAGGCGACCGCACTTCCGCCCACGGCGCGCAGCCACCGAAAAACGCTGCCACCTTCGGTCAGGGTGCCGTCAAGATCGAAAGCGGCGATAACGCTTGAAGAAGGAGTCGACATGGTGGCTAAGTCTGGCACGTCGGGTTTGCGACACGGTAACTAATCTTGACAAAACCACTCAGGATTTGTGCAAATCGTGTTTTTCCTCCTAAGATGAAAGGGACGTTCGCCCCACGAAGGTGCGAATTTCATTCGAAAAGGAGACACCATGGCGATTCGCCTCGGAGATGTGGCGCCGGACTTCTCGGCGGAAACCACGGAAGGCAAGATTAACTTTCACGAGTGGCTCGGCGACAGCTGGGGCATTTTGTTTTCGCACCCCAAGGACTTCACCCCGGTGTGCACCACGGAGTTGGGTGCCTTCGCCAAGCGTAAGGCGGAGTTCGATGCTCGCAACACGAAGATCATCGGCCTTTCGGTGGACTCCGTGGACTCCCACGACCAGTGGAAGGGCGACATCGCGGAGACGCAAGGAACGGCACTGAACTTTCCGCTGATTGGCGACGAGAATCGTGAAGTAGCGGGTCTCTACGACATGATTCACCCGGCCGCCAACGACACACTCACCGTGCGCAGCGTTTTCGTCATCGGACCGGACAAGAAGGTCAAGTTGACCCTCACGTACCCGGCATCAACGGGCCGCAACATCGATGAAATTCTCCGCGTTCTGGACTCGTTGCAGCTGACGGCGAACTACCAGGTTGCGACTCCCGTGAATTGGACTGATGGCAATGACGTGATCATCGTGCCGGCCGTGTCGGACGAAGATGCGGAAAAGAAGTTTCCGAAGGGTTTCAAGGCGCTCAAGCCGTACCTTCGCGTGACGCCGCAGCCCAACAAGTAATTCACTGTTCCGATCACAACTGCGGGCCGTCCTTCGGGGCGGCCCGCAGTTTTTTTGTGTAACCGATATCCGTCGTGGGGATAATCTCAGCCGGTAGCGTCGCTGCGGAGCACATGGGGGATATATGACCGCTGGATCCGGCACCTTTACGTACGCGGACCAAACAATTCGGCGACTCGGTTATGGCGCGATGCGCATCACCGGACCCGGTGTCTGGGGTTATCCCGATGACCTGGAGAACGCCCGAGCGGTACTGCGACGTGCGGTGGAGTTGGGTGTGGATTTCATCGATACGGCCGACTCATATGGCCCCCACGTGTCCGAGGAGCTCATTCGCGAAGCACTCCACCCCTACGGCAATGTGCGCATCGCCACGAAGGCCGGGCAACTTCGTACGGGACCGAATCAATGGGTTCCCTGCGGCCGACCCGCGTATCTCCGTCAACAATGTGAGATGTCACTGCGTCGTCTTGGTCAGGAATCTCTGGATCTTTTCCAACTGCATCGCGTGGATCCGACCATGGACGCCGACGAGCAATTTGGCGCTCTCGGTGAACTTCTGCACGAGGGCAAGGTCCGTGCCGTAGGTCTTAGTGAAGTGTCGGTGGAGAGCATTGAGCGCGCGCGGGCGATCGTGCCGATTGCGACGGTGCAGAATCTCTATAACCTGGGCAATCGGCAGAGTGAAGATGTCCTCGACTACTGCGAACGTGAGAACATCGGCTTCATTCCATGGTTTCCCGTTGCTTCGGGACAGCTAGCGCGACTAGGGGGACCGCTCGATGAGATCGTCCGCTCGAGCGGACACAGCGGGGCGCAATTGTCATTGGCCTGGCTACTCCAACGTTCTCCCGTGATGATCCCGATTCCTGGCACGGCGTCGTTGTCACACCTCACGGAAAACTGTGAGGCCGCCGATATCTCGCTCGCACCCGAGGTCGTGGCCGCCCTCAATGGTGTCGGCGCATGACGTATCCGAGCATCTCGACAGAGAGACTAAATCTCGAGTGGTTGGCGCCGCCGTTGGCTCACGCGATTTTGCGAGGCGAGAGAGAAGACGACTGGGGCGACGGTTTTCCGACCATCGGCGAAGTGAAGGCGTCGCAGTGGTCACTCTTGGTTCGCGAGGACCCGATGACGCTGAGCCCCTTTCTGGCCTTTGTGATTCGTGTGCGCGCGAGCGGGCTACTCGTGGGTGGGGCCGGCTTCCACTCGTCGCCCCGGAACGGATCCGTGGAGATGGGCTACGGCCTCGCTCCCGCATACGAGGGATGTGGTTACGCCACCGAAGCGGCGATTGCGCTCTCTCGGGCAGCGTTGGCCTCGAGCAATGTTGAGCACGTCGTCGCCAAGACGGATGTCGAGAACGTCAAATCGAAACTGGTCCTGAAGCGAGCGGGATTTAGCCCTCAGGACGCACACGAGACTGAATGGCGCTTGGACCGTTCAGTTATCGACAATCTCATCTCGTAGCTGACGCTTGAGGACCTTACCCGCGGGGTTTCGCGGAAGCGGTTCGTCACGAAAGTAGATGTGCGCGGGCACGGAAAAGCGCGCCAGTCTCGTACCCACGTGGTGCTTGAGTTCTTCGGCGTCAACCTCGCGACCCGGACGGCGAACGATCACCGCACCCACTTCTTCGCCGAGAACCGGGTGAGGAATACCGATCACCGCGCAGTCGGCGACGTCGGGATGCTCAAAGAGGGCCGCCTCGACTTCTACCGAATACACGTTCTCACCGCCGCGAATGATCATGTCCTTGGCGCGGTCAACAATGAAGATAAATCCGTCCTCGTCGATCCGGGCCACGTCACCGCTGTGGAGCCAACCCTTGGTGAACGCCTTTGCGGACTCCACTGGCTTGTTCCAATATCCCCGCACGACATTCGGTCCCTTGATCCAAAGTTCGCCGGTGACGTCCGGACCCTTCGGCAGGTCATCAGTGGGCTCTTCGCCCTCAAAATCCTCCGGCACGATGGCAACGTCGTTAATCGGAAGAGCCGGTCCACAGCTGGCGGGTTTAGCGACGTAGTCCGGGCCGCCATTGAGCGCTACCGCCGCTGAAGTTTCGGTAAGTCCGTATCCGTTACCGGGTTGACCCAAGGGAAATGCCTCACGAATCCGACGCACCAGTTCCGGTGGCGAAGGGGCACCCCCATACGACACCGATCGCACGGACGAGGTGTCGAAGGAATCGAAATCGGGGTGATCGAGTATCTGCATTGCAATCGTGGGCACGCCACCAAATGTGGTGATGCGCTCGTTCTCAATAATCGCGAGCGCCTTGCCCGCGTCGAAGTGATGCATCATCACCAATTTTCCGCCGGAGGCGGTGTTGGTGATCATGACGGCAAGGCAGCCAGTGGCGTGGAACAGAGGAATATTGAGGAGGTACGAGTTCTGGATGCTTGCACCCTCACTGTCCACGTTGCCGCCACCGAAGCGCACAGTGCCACGTTGTCCCGAAAAGAACAGATTCATGAGGTTCGTAACGGCGTTGCGATGTGTTCCGACGGCGCCCTTGGGTCGTCCGGTGGTACCCGAGGTGTAGAAAATGGTCGCGTCGTCGTCGCTTGGAATCTCGATCGCCGGCGGCACGACGTCTCCGTCGACGTCCCCAAGAACGTCTTCGAACGCGCGAATATTGATGCGATGGTGCTGTTCGCCAATTTCGGGACGTCGGCCACGATCCTCGGAAATCACGATGATTTCGCGCAAGTATTCGAGTTCGTCGAGATGGGGGCGAATTCGCGCGAGGCGATCTTCGTCGACGATGGCAATGATTGTTCCCGAATCGCTCAATCCGTACGCCAGCTCTTCGCCCGTCCACCACGCGTTGAGAGGAACACTGATGCCACCCGCGGCGATGGTTCCCCAAAATGTAAAGACCCACTCGGGTAAGTTGCGAGCGGCCACGGCAACTCGGTCGCCATTGTCGACTCCCATCGCGCGCAAGCGATGCGCCATGGTGGCCGCGATGCGGTAGTGCTCCGCGAAGGTGTAGCGCTCGTCTTCGTATACGAGAAAATCCTTGTCCGCATGATTCAGCGAGAGGTCAAGAACCTGCTTCAAATTGGCGGGTGCGTGTTTCCAGACACGATAGGAAACGCCGCGGATCTCGGCCACGTCCATTTCAAACATTTGACCAGGAGCGGTCATCTGCGCCGTGGCTTCCTGGATGGTCATTGGCGTGTCACTCATGGGTACTCCTTTGCGCGGCGTAAAAGTGAGGCTAGTTCTGCGTTTCAGCCGAAGCGGGTGTTTCGGGGGGAATCATGAGCGCCTCGCGGTAGAAACGCAATTCTGCAATCGACTCGAGGATGTCGTCCAAAGCTCGGTGGCTCGTCGCCTTTTCAGGTCGTCGGCGAAGTGCCTGGGGGTACCACCGTTGCCCGAGTTCCTTAATGGTCGAGACGTCAACGTTGCGGTAGTGAAAATAACGTTCCAGTTCAGGCATGTATTCCTGCAGAAAGCGACGGTCGGTCCCGATCGAATTTCCCGCCAAGGGAATCACGCCCTCCTCGACACCGGAGTCGCGGAGAAACTGAAGAGTCGCTTGCTCTGCGTCTGCCATCGTGATCGTCGCCGAGCGGATTCGCTCAAGCAGACCCGATCGAGTGTGCATCTGGGTTACGAAGTCACCCATTTCCGCAAGGGCCGTGTCACTGGCGTGGATCACGATGTCCGGACCTTGGGCGACGACATTGAGGTCATCGTCAGTCACGATCGTGGCGATTTCCACGATGACGTGTCGCTGTGGTTCGAGTCCGGTCATTTCGAGATCCATCCACACGAGCACGTTGCGCAGGATACTGATTCCCTTCGCGGGCGCGCGAAATGACCACTAACCTTGGCCGCTATGGAAGTCCCGATCAGGGTCACAGGTGATTACGCGAGCGTGCCTCGCTACGCCCACCCGGGTGATGCGGGATGTGATCTCGTGGCGAACGAATCGGTGACGTTAGCGGCGGCCGGGGGTCGCGCTCTCGTGGGTACCGGCATCTTCGTTGCGGTACCCGAAGGACACGGCGGCTTCGTCTTGCCGCGCAGCGGCTTGGCGACAAATCACGGCGTGACCTGCGCAAATGCACCTGGTCTCATCGACCCGGGGTACCGAGGCGAGGTGCGTGTCTCTCTCATCAATCTGGACCCACACACGGACTACACAGTCCACGTAGGTGACCGCATCGCACAACTGGTCATTCTGCCAGTACCATCAATCTTCTTCCATTCAGTCGAAGAGTTACCGCCGGCGACTCGCGGAGATGGTGGTTTTGGGAGTACAGGCAGATGACGTTTCGAGTCCTTGATCCGCTCGACAGTGCCTTCGTCACGCTCGAAGTTCCTTCGGCGCCACTGCATATTGGCGTGATTATCGAACTTGACGTCACCGATGACCTGGATCCTCGCGAACGGTTCGAAATCATCAAGGCCAATGTGGCCGCGCGCGTTCACGAAATTCCCGTTCTCTCCCAACGCATTCTGAGAACGCCGTTCGATTTGGCGTGGCCGGTGTGCGCCGAAGACCCGGACTTTGACATCGATTTCCACGTGGTGCGTCGCGCGGTGCCGTCGCCGGGTGGCGAAGCAGAACTGGACGCTCTCGTCGGGCGAGTGATGAGTCGAGAGCTCGTGCCCGATCGACCCTTGTGGGAGCTCAACGTCATCGAAGGATTGGCAGATGGACGAGCCGCCATTGTCATGAAGATCCATCACGCGCTGGCGGATGGAGTGTCCGGCGCGGCCACGTTCGCAAGGCTCTTTGACATCTCACCGAGTGTCCGCGAGCCGTCACCACGCGAAGAAACTGCAGCACCCGCTCCGCTACCGACGCCGATCGAAATGCTCTCGCGCACAGCCGGTGAACTCTTGCGACGACCCGGAGCATTGGTGGAAGTGGTCGCCGCGGGGATGGAGCGCGCCGCCGAGGTGATCGAGCGAGTGGCGAAGACAGTGGAACCGAGCGACACCGAGTCGCAGGACGACGAGTACAAACAACCCAATATTTTCCACGCCCAACGTACGTCCATTAATGGGACGCCCGGTCACTCAAAGAAATTCACGAGGCTTCGTGTCGATCTCAATGAGGTGAAGACGGCCGCGAAGAGTCGGGGTGCCTCCGTCACGGACTTCGTCATGGCGACAGTCTCGGGTGGCCTTCGACGGTTATTTGATGCGCGAGGGGAAGTTCTGACGAAGGATCTGGTCGCGTTCGTGCCGATCAACGTTCGTCGCCAAGGTGCCGAAGACGCGATGGGCAACCAGATTTCGGCCATGCTGCTCGGATTGCGCACGGATGTTGAAGATCCCGAGGAACGACTGCGAGCAATCACGAAGGCTCAGGCCATCGCGGCGGAGCAACAAAGAGAGCAAAGTGCTCGCCTGCTGATGAATCTGGCGGCGGCCGCCGGCCCCACGTTTACGTCGGCCGCCGGACGTACGTTGGCGGCCCTCGAGCTTTACGACCACTTGCCGCCTGTCGCCAACGTGGTGGTGTCGTCGGTGCCGGGTCCGCCGATTCCTTTGTGGTTGAGCGGGCATCGGGTGGCCACGGCCGCACCTCTGGGACCATTGATGGCGGGATTGGCGTTGAACGTCACCGTCTTTGGCTACGTGGATCAACTGGAATACGGACTTCTGGGGTGCGCACGGCTCATTCCCGAATTGGCTGATCTTCGTGACTACATCGCTGAAGAGGCCGACTACTTCCTCAAGACTCCCGTTCCCGACGAAGAGTTGGTTGATCTCGATTCGTAGGCTAAACTATTCATCGACGCGGACGTAGCTCAGTTGGTAGAGCGCGACCTTGCCAAGGTCGAGGTCGCCGGTTCGAGCCCGGTCGTCCGCTCCAAATGTCGTTATACGGATCACGTATGACAACAGATTTCATGAAACGAGGCTCCTCTCAGAGGAGCCTCGTTTCGTTTCCTGGCGCCGAGACACTTCTCGAAGTCTCGGCGCTGGGGTGCTGCGATCAATAGGATCAACGCAGGAGGTCCCCATGAGCGACCTAGTTCAAGTCAGCGTTTCGGGCGACGTTGCCACCATCACTATCGACGATGGAAAGGTCAACGCGCTCTCACCGGCCGTTCTCGCCGCCACTCACCGCGCATTCGACGATGCGACGCAATCCAAGGTTGTCGTCGTGACCGGACGACAAGGAATCTTCAGCGCGGGATTTGACCTGTCCGTTCTGCGTGCGGGCGGTGGGGAAGCGGTTGATCTCTTAGAGTCGGGTTTTCGCTTAGCGGAAAAGATTGTGAATTCCCCGGTGCCAGTGATCGCCGCGGTTGGTGGCCACGCCATGGCCATGGGCACCTTCTTGGTGCTGAGCACCGACTATCGCATTGGACCTTTTGGTCACTACAAGATCGCGGTGAACGAAGTATCCATCGGAATGACCGTGCCGTTGGGGACGCTCGAAATATGTCGTCGTCGTCTCACGCCGTCGGCGTTGCATCGAGCTGTCACGTTGTCGCACGTATTTGAGAACTCAGAGGCCTTGGCCGCCGGGTTCTTCGACGAGCTGGTTCCGGTAGACGCGGTTCTCGCGCGGGCGCATGAAGTTGCCGCCACGTTGGCCTCACTCGACGGTGGTGCGTATCGCAGTACGAAGGACCGATTGGATGCGGCGGCGCGCGACGCCATCCAGGCCGGCATCAGTCAGGACATCGCGGCTCTTCGCTAAGTCTGCGAGGTGCTCACCGCGCTTGCGACCGTGTGCCAATTGATGGTCGCACGACCGCTGTTCCAGGTGACGACGAGGTCCTCGCAGAGTGGATCCACAAGATCCCTGGTTTCGTGTGAACTCTGCTGTCCGGCTGCAAAAAGTCGGTCGACTTCTTGCCACTCGGTCGCCTCGTACTGAGCTAAGCGGTCGGACAGAACAACGAAGCCGGATGCCGCCAGGGCGCCGTCCGCGACGACCTTTCGTTCCTCGGCGGTGAGTTCCGTGTCAACCGGTCGCAATAAGACGCAATCCGGATCGAGAGTGAACCATCGTTGATGGAGAGGTGCGCGAAGCAACGATGGCCCCACGGCATTCCGCGCCGCGACGGTCACATCCGCAAAGCCGGGAAAGAAGAGTCGAGGCTCCCAAAATGGCGCGACGTCCATCGATACTCGCATGGCGTCGACGATCCCAACCGCACTGAGAAGCGGGCACCCGCAACCCACGAGATACGCGTCGTCGCCGATGCCCGCCCGTACCGCTTCGAGGCCCGCCCGCAGAGCCCGAGCTCGCGTGGTCGAGGCGGTGTGGCGTTGGCCTACGGCCGCCGCCGCGTGCAGAAAGTCAATCTTGAAGTAGTCGAATCCTTGAGTCCTAAGTGTCCGAAACGTCGCTTCGATGTGCGCGAGGACGTCGGGATGGGTGGTGTCGAGGGCGAAGATCTTTCCACCCCAGCCAGCGTGAAACAGTGCCGTCGTCGGTAGGCCTTCGTCGTTGCGCACCAGCCATTCAGGGTGTTCTTTGGCGACCGATCCGCCCTCGATCGCGAGAAACGGCGCGGTCCAGATGCCGGCCGTCGCTCCGGCCCCTGAGATCTCACGGGCCATTTGATCCATGGGTACCGACCACTTCTCGTTCACGGTGGTCCACTCGCCGATATCTTTCTGCCATCCGTCGTCAATTTGGACGACGGTGATGCCGTGTTGCACGGCGAGGGAGAGGTTCTCTCGAATATCGTCGGGCGTCACGTCGCCGAAGTAGTGGTACCACGAACACCAGCCACGCGGCACGTCGCGAGCAGGCAACGCCCCCATTTCGGCACCCGCCAAGGTGGCGTAGTCACTGTAGGTAGTTCCCGGATCACCAAGGCCGATCCAGAGAGGTTCGAGGACGTAGGTGTCCTGGGGTTGCACGACTATGTCGTCGAGAAGCCATTGAGCCTCGAGAGTTCCGTGGTGGTCAACTTTGATGCGTCCAAATTGCGCGTGCGCGCTCAGGAACCCGCACGTGCCTCCGTCAAAAACGAGATAGGTGTCGCCCGCGATCTCCATTCCCGCCCCTTCGGCGTCAGCAAACATCTGTCGGCGAAACCATCGAGGTGCGTCGCGACGTTCGGGGTGAACATCCGTTGGTTCGCATACCCGCACGGCGGACCATGACTGAAAGCCGTTCTCAATGACCCGGGAAGCCGTGATGTCCAGAGGTAGCCGAATCCGGTCCACTCGACAACTCCGGGAGACCCGAAACGAGATATCGACGCGACGTCCGGAGCCCACTGCGCTGACGCGAACGGCAAACTGGGCGTCACTCTCGACGCTCGAACACACGAGTTGAGGTTGCATGGCCATCTCGCCATCGTGCCACGCCGTCTCCCACGAAGTGCGCTGCCTATGATCACTTGCGGAAGGAGGCTCGCGTGTTACATCCAGAGATTGCCGCCATTGTTGACGCCGTGCGCGCGTCACCGGCTCCCGTCATCACGGCCGACAATGTCCTTGAACGCAGAAGCGCCTATCACGATCTCGCTGTTCACCTGTGGCCATCACCGACCGATGTTGCGGAGATTCGCGAATGCGCGATCCCCACACCTGAGGGTTCGGTCGCTGCCCGTCTTTTTGTTCCGGAGACGGATGACGGACACGCGCTGCTCGTCTACTTCCACGGCGGCGGCTTCGTCATGGGTGATCTCGACACCCATGACGCACTCTGTCGACGTCTTGCGGATGACACCAAGTCGCGCCTGCTCTCCGTGGCCTATCGGTTGGCACCGGAGAACCCCTTTCCGAGCGGCGTCAACGACGCCATCGCCGCGGTCCGATACGTTGCGGCCCATCGCGACGAATTCGGTAGCCCAGGGTCTTCACTCGTTGTCATCGGCGATTCGGCCGGAGCCACCATGGCGGCTGTCGCTGTCAACGAGACCCGCGGCGAGGATCTTCCTATTGCCTCTCAGGTTTTGATCTACCCGACGGTCGGACCCGAACTCATGACTCCTTCTGCGCACGAATTCGGTCAAGGATTCTTATTGGACCTCGAGGAAATGCGCCACGAGTACGAGATGTACTTGGGCACGTGGAAAGACCACACCGATCCTCGAGTCTCACTGTTGCTGCACGATGATCTCACGGGACTACCCCCCACCATTGTGGTCGTCGCCCAGTGTGATCCTCTGCGCGATGAAGGCGTCGCCTACGCCGGGCTCCTCGAGCATTTTGGCAACAAGGTCGAACTGCTGGAGGCAGAGGGAATGATTCACGGTTTCTTACGTCTGGGGGGTCTGATCCCGGATGCCGTGGCGATTCTCGATGATCTGGCCGGTCACCTCGACCATTTCGTACGGGGCGGCTCATGAATATTCTCTTCGTTACTCTCGACCAATTTCGTGGGGATAGTTACGGCGCCGCCGGGCACCATCTGGTTCGCACGCCGGTCCTTGACGCCATTGCGGCCGAGGGCACGCGACTCGCGAATCACTATTCGCAAGCGGCGCCCTGTTCTCCCGGACGTGCCGCGCTCTATACCGGTACGTATCAAATGAATAATCGTGTCGTTGCGAACGGCACTCCTCACCCGGAATATTTCGACAACTTCGCTCGAGCCGCTCGACGGGCGGGATACGACCCCACCTTGTTCGGTTACACCGATCAGGGGATCAACCCTCATCTGGCGCAAGGTCATGACGATCCTCGACTCGACAATTACGACGGCATTTTGCCCGGCTTCTCGGTGGGCTGCTGGATGCCCGAGAGTCAGGCTCCGTGGCTGCAGTGGTTGCGGGGACTCGGCTACGACGTCCCCCGTGGGTACGGCGAAGCCCTCACTCAAGAGCCGCTCCGTCCCGTGGAACACTCACTCAGCTCGTTCTTGACGGACCGTTTTATTGGTTGGCTCGACCACCAAGACAGCGCGTGGTGCGCTCACGTGAGTTATCTTCGCCCGCACCCTCCGTATGCGGCGGCGGGAGAGTTCTCGCGCGCGTACAGTCCGGACGACGTCACGCTGCCGATCTCACCCGTGGATCGCGAACTCCGGCATCCCCTGCATGACATTTCCCTCCAGGTTGAGGCCAGCGCGGCCCCTCACTCAGAAGAAGGGATGCGCACGATGCGCGCCCAGTATTACGGGATGATCGGCGAGGTGGATTACCAACTCGGCCGTATTGTCTCGGCACTTCAGGCTCGAGGCGAGTGGGACGACACCCTCGTGATCATCACATCTGACCACGGCGAGCAGCTGGGCGACCATGGACTGAAAGAGAAGCTGGCGTTCTTTCCTCAGAGCTACCACATACTCGGTATCTGGCGTGACCCCCGTCGTCGTGGCGTCTCGACGGTGGAGCATTTCACTGAGAATGTGGACCTTCTGCCGACGTTCTGCGACACCCTTGGAATTGAGATCTCGTCACGCGTTGACGGTCGATCACTGCGACCATTATTTGAGGGTCGTGACGTCGAATGGCGGACGGCCGCTCACTACGAGTGGGACTGGCGCTACTTTTTCATTGGCGGGCGGCCCGAACAGTGGCCCACCAATCGCATGCTGTCTCGTCAGAATCTCGCCGTGACGGTCGGTGCCGATATTGCGTACGTGCAGTTTGGTGACGGGAGTTTCCAATCCTTTGATCTGATGGCAGATCCCACGTGGAGAACGCCGTGCACCGACGACGCGAGGACACTCCGCGCGGCTCAGGAACTCCTGGTGTGGCGTCAGGAACATCTGGACCGTGAATTGACCGACCTCTTGTTGACGCCAGAGCGGCCTGGCCGTTGGCCCGTCGCGGCGAACTAGGACTCGCGAAATCCTCGGCAAATCGACTGGAGAAGTCGGTCGTACGCGTCGTCGGCATCGAGGGCGAAGTTGACTCTCAGTAGTTCGAGGCTGACCCAACCGTGGACGGCGGCCCAGATTCCCTGAGCGATATCGATAGATCGTCCCGGCGCTATGTCACCCGCGTCCTGAGCGCGCTCGACACGATTGACCAAGATTTGTAGCGCTCGGCCCGACGCCACCGCACCCTCGGGCGAGGGAGTGAAGTCGTCGAGGTGTTCCATGAACATCAATCGGTAGTAGGCGGGATGCTCGTGCGCAAAACGTCGGTAGCTGCGCCCGCAGGCCATCAGCGCCTCGATCGGGGTGAGCGTGTCATCGACGTCCATCGCAGTGCAGAGGCGATCAAAACCTTCGGTCCACACCGCCTCGACGACTCCCACTTTTCCGTCGAAGTGGTTATAGATACCCATCGGCGCTACGCCGGCGCGAGTGGCGATCCCTCGCACGGTCAGAGCTTGAGAGCCTTGTTCGGCCAACAGCTCGAGGGCGGCCGCGAGGATCTTTCCCTCGAGTTCTCCAGACGCGGTGCGGGAGCGGGGGACCATGGCGTCAGCCTACTAAAGAACAACGTGCTATAGTTGTAGAACATAGTTCTCTAAGGAGTTGTCATGAATACCATTCGACACGAACGCAAGTACGTGATCCTCGCGGTCTTGTGCCTTTCGGTCTTTCTCGTCGTGGTGGACAACACCATTGTCAATGTTGCGTTGCCGTCATTGTCGAAGTCTCTCGGGGCCTCGAACTCGGCATTGCAGTGGGTCGTTGACGGGTACTCACTACCCTTCGCGGGTCTCCTCCTCGCCGGTGGTGGCCTCTCGGACCGGTGGGGCCGGAAGAGAACGATGCAGTTCGGGTTGTTCTTCTTTGGCATCTTCTCTCTCTTCGCCGCGTTTTCGACCTCGACCGGTCAGTTGATTACTTCCCGCGCTCTCATGGGCGTGGCCGCCGCCTTCATCTTTCCTGCGACGTTGTCCATCTTGACCGTGACCTTTGAAGACGCCAACGAGCGCGCCCGTGCTCTTGGTATTTGGTCGGCAACATCGGGTCTCGCCGTGGCATTCGGCCCGATTACGGGTGGGGCCCTGATTACACACTTCTGGTACGGATCGGTGTTCTTGATCAATGTGCCACTGGTTGCGATCACCCTGATCGCGGGCTACCTGTGGATCCCCGAGTCGCGCAGTCCCTTCGAGCGACCGCTGGACCCGGTGGGTCTCGCACTCGGAACGGCCGGCATTACGACCCTCGTTCTTGCCATCATCGAAGGTCCGAGTTGGGGATGGCGTAGCGCCACCACCCTGGGTTTGTTCGCCATCTCCCTCGTGCTACTCGTGAGTTTCACGCGGTACGAATTGCGTCGCGAAGGGCCACTCCTCGATGTGCGGGTCTTTAAGATTCCGGCGTTCTCCGCGGGCTCGGGGGCTATTGCGATGGCGTTTTTCGGTCTCTTTGGGTTCATCTTCTTGATGACGCAGTACTTTCAGCTGGTGCGGGGATACTCGGCCCTCTCTGCCGGTGTGCACACACTTCCGTTCGCCATCACCACGGCCGTCTTGACGCCCGTGGGCGCCGTGCTGGCCCTCAAGATCGGTGCTCGCTACGTCGTGAGTGCGGGCCTGGTGATCATGGGTCTCGGACTTTTCTGGGTCTCGCTACAGAGCGAGCATGCGGCGTACTGGGGCCCGATTATCTATTCGATGATTGTTCTCGCCGTTGGCTTCTCACTCATCACGGCGCCGTCCACGGCGGCGATTATG
>Ga0208872_1000182_pt1 | contig 57291 bp, 87 predicted proteins | sample CryBogCBH12Aug08_FD_185508 | JGI IMG/M metagenome (GOLD analysis project Ga0208872, IMG submission 185508) | Freshwater microbial communities from Crystal Bog, Wisconsin, USA - CBH12Aug08 (SPAdes) | ecosystem: Environmental > Aquatic > Freshwater > Lake | place: Crystal Bog, Wisconsin, USA...
GACTTCGGTCAACACATATGAGATAAACAATCATCGCAACGGGCAATAGCCCATCTTAACAGGAGCCTACCATGATCGACATCAACAACCTCCCCGCCGCTGCCGACCTCAGCGATGCAGAACTGGCCGACACCATTGGCCGCCTCGACTTTTTCGCAAACGCCATCGACGACAAGCTCAAGGCATACAAAGATGCCGCTAAGGTTCGCATCAATGGCGTTGGCAAGATCTCCGGCAACTCATACGACATCGTTGTCCGCTCTGACGTTGCTTGGACGATCAACACCAAGTTGCTCAAGGATACCTACGGCGAAGCTTGGTACACCAAACACTCCAAGCAGTCGGTGCGTGTCACCCTCAATGTCAAACCAAACAAAGCACTTGCAGTTGCATAACACAGAGGGGGCTTCGGCCCCCTAACCACATAAGGAATTGAAATGTACCGAGAAATTGCAATGCATGATTACGAACTGGCCTTCAATACGGGCACACAGGTGGCAGCTCTTATCCATCTGTTGGCTGATGAAGACGTTATCCACGTGGAGCGGCAGGATTTGATGGACATCCTCCATAAATACGGTCGTAAGCCGCCAAAGGATAAGTACTGCGACATGCTGCTGTGGCGCACCCGCAAGGTGCTTAAACCACATGGCATTGAAATCTTAGCCGTCACAAGTGGGCAGGGCCGTGTCCTGTACATGACTGATGAAATAAAGAAACGGGTACGGGTTTTTGTCACCCGCGTATGTACCCAAACTTGGAGTAAAAGCGATGAAACACATACAGTCGCTGCTTAATGACGATCAGTTTGAATGTTTTCAGCTTGATCCGTCTGTGTGCGAAGGCGAATGCGCTTGCAAGGTTGAATTGCAACGCCGGGCCAAGGTAGAGCTGAACGCCATGTTGGATGCTCTCACTTGGTACGCCAAGCCCCGCATTTACGAAACCGGTGCAATTGACCTTGATGAAGGCCACCGTGCCCGTACGACCCTTAAAACCCTCGTAGCCTAAAGGACAGTCAAAATGGAAGACCAAAATTTATCTGAACAAATTGGTGACGCATTTGACATCGCCATCAAAATTGGTGAGCTTGTCCAGCACAGAACCATTGGCGTAGGTATCATAGCCCTGCAATCGTCACTGAAGGCAATATTGTTGTGTGCCGAACCAAAAGACCGTCCGTCCATGTTGGCTGCCATCATGATGTTTTTGGCTGCTGATCTGCACGAAGATGACGAAGATACCGATCACTCAATTCACTAAAGGTGCCAAATGGGAACTTGGAATTATCGTGTTATCAAACATCAACCCGAAAAAGGTCACGTGTATTATGCGGTCCATGAGGTTTACTACAATAACGACAGATCTATGAATGGCCATACCGAGAATGCCATTTGGCCAGTAGGTGAAACGATTGAGGAATTGCGGTCAGACATTAACCGCATGCTCCTCGCACTGGATCGTCCAGTCATTGAGGTGAACGACTAAATGCAGTCAATGCAGTGTTTGGCACGAGGGAATACACGTTGTCGTTAATGACAGCCACTTCGTGCCGGACAACATCGACCTTTACGTACCAAAGCCCGTCAGTAAAGCAAAACACAACAAAGTACGGGTTTTCAGTAACTTGATAAAGTTCATGGGCTTCTTTCACGCAACGTAATGGAATGTGGCTGAAGTCGTTTATATCAAAATCATGCTCCAAAATAATGACATCAAGCCAGATCTTTAACTTGCTATCTCGGTGCAGGGCATAACCGACAGTAAACGGGTGCCGCATCTTTACAGCTTGGCATAGCCACTTCTTAGCCACCAGATCAGCTGTTGCGTCTTGGTTCATGATCATGAGCAGTCTTTCCTTCTCTTCCTTGTTCTTAAATATGCTTTTGGAGCGGGTAGTCGTTCCAGTCGGTTCCCGCCACTCTGGGGATGAGAACTGCCACTTTGATGCCCGTTTTTTTGATTCGGTGGGCGAGTTGATACGCTGCCGCTTGGCCCGTGTAGCTTTCATCATTGTCACCAAAAATTGTTAACTCTGTTACTTTTCCCGGCGGCCTAAACTCCACCATGTTATTTGCATTGAGCAGCGACCATGTGGGAATGCCAAACTGCTTATAGGCGGACAGTGCCGTCTCCAAGCCCTCAGCAACGCCCAGAACGCCGTCTAATGGTTGGTGCAGTCTGATTGCCGAACCAGCAGGAAATACGCCGCGCATAAGCTTCCTATGCGTTTTAGCGCCATCCTTATCCAAGTAAGTGCGGTGGATCTGGCAACCGTTGCCCTTTTGATCAGCCACCTTGCACAACAAAATTGTGAACCCATCTTCTTCAACGTATCGCATGATCTGATCATTGTTGTAATGAACCTTACGATGATGCAAGTATCCCATGATCAGTGGTGACAAAGATGCAGGCTTTGACCGTTTCCATAACTCGACCATTCTGTAATGCAAATCTTCTGCGTTTGCCTTGTCAGTCTTGTCTGTCTTGGATGTGATCTTGTAGTGATTGATCGCATCCTCAACTGCCTTAGCTGCTGAATGATAGTCTGTCTTGTGCTTTTTCATGATCAGTGTGAAGCCTTCACCGCTCCCGCATGCTGCACAAAAGTAGCTGCCGTATCCGTCTTTGTTGTCGAAACGGAACCGATCGGTGCCTCCACATAATGGGCATGGACCGTGCCGATTGCGTAAAAACTCTGGCGCAATGTCAAAGCGTGGCAGGATCTCGTGCCACTTATGCCTTGCTAGATCTCTTGCTTTCATTTGACTTCCTTTTTGCATAGGCTATTTGCCTTGATTTGATGTAGTTAACAGTATCTGCCGAGGCGAAACGCGGTAGTACATCACTATAGTGGTTTGGCCAAACTTTATAGCGTTCCTTAAATAGATGTGCCGCCCAACCTTTTGAGTAGCCACGCGACTGTGCATACCATTTGATTTCAGCGAAAAACTGAGCCTTCTCAGCGCTTGTTGCCTCTCGCCCGGTTGACTTAATCTGACGAAGCTCCCCCTCTTCGGTTTCAATATCATTCGTCGCCACAGCAACAAAGCCGCATGCAGGACACGCTTTAATTTTCGGAGGTCTAAGGTATTTGCACTTGGGGCACTCCTTCGGTAAGGGTTCCTTACGTTCGGCTTTCTGTACATTGCGTTCCCCATCGTCAAGAGAATGCTTAATTATGTCAGTGACAAAACCAAGACGAGAAGTAGTAGAGCTATGGTCAAGGATAATGCAATCATCTTTACCGGGATGCCGCCGTAGTCCTCTTCCGATAATTTGTGTGTAAAGTATTTCGCTTCTTGTTGGGCGAACGAGAATAATGCAACTAACAAACGGGAGATCGACTCCAGTAGTGAGAACACCAACATTACAAATAACATCGAGATCACCATTCCTAAAACGATCGTTGATAGCATCACGCTCATCAATTTCTGTATACGCATCAACATATTCTGCCCTCACTCCTGCTTGTCTAAACTGTCCACACATGTGCTTTGCATGCAGACGATTGACGCAAAAACATAGTGTAGGTCTGCCTTCGCCCTTCTTAAGCCACGTATCGACCACATCGGCGATTAGCTCATCATTGTCCATGACAGCGCCTAAGTCGCCCTCATGATAGTCACCAGCCATTGTGCGGACCCCAGTTAGATTGGGATGCGCCGGTGCATATGCGACAAAGCCAGACAAATAACCCTTATCAATAAGATCCTGCGTTGTCGTGCCAATGATAAGCTTTTGGTAAATTTTACCAAGACCACGCGACCAAGGCGTAGCAGACAGCCCGATCATCGGCGCTTTGCTTTCCTCAATGATTTTGAAGTAAAGATCATAGATCACATGGCACTCATCAATGATCCACAGATCAACCTCTGGCAATTCCCGCCGATTAAGCGTCTGGACCGAGGCGATCTGGATAGGTCTGCGCCAGTCTGTGCGTTCATGAGTTGCTTGGATCACGCCAATGTCTTTGTCAGGGATGCCGTCCGCAATAAACGAATCAACGGTCTGGGTGATCAGGGACAAGGCAGGAACGACAAAGCAGACCTTGCTGCCCTTTTCCCGTGCCATGCGGATAATGTCCCCTGCTACGGCTGTTTTGCCGCCACCAGTAGGCATTTGCAGCACCACGCGCTTATATCCATCGCGGAATGCCTGTCTGATCTGACCAATAGCGTCAGATTGGTAATCTCGGAGTTGTTTCATCGTTTGGTACATTTAAAAAGACCCCAGCACAGGGAGAATATGCTGGGGCCAGTTGGGGAGGAGTTAGCGAATGATAGCTAACAGCCGACATCATAATTGATAGCATCTTCGTGTAAAGCAAATTGTTCTGGTGCCAGCAAAGATTTTTTGTACTTGCGGTACCCATGCATGACTGTTGTGTGATCCATGTTAAAGATCCGCCCGATTGCCGAAAATGACAGGTTCAGGTCGTCGTGGGCCTTGGCGAACACCTCTTGCCGCACCTTGACGACTGGGTATTTGCGGTTCCGTTCCATGACTTCCGCTGGATCGATACCGTGCATTTCGGCCACTTCTTTGAGCATTTTCACAAACTTAGACCGAGGCGTGTCAATAACAAACACTGTTTCCGGCACAGTTTCCTCAACCGGTGCTTTTGGGGGCTGCGGTGCTCTCAAGCCAGTTGGGCCGCTCAGACCATGCAGACGGCGTTTCACACCCTCGTAGTGCAACCTTAATTCGTCAACATAACCCATTGTTTTTGTGCCTCTTCTTCATCGTGTTCGTAAATGTAAACAGTCATTGGGTCACCCTCTTCCACCCACTCGGCGGCAAGGGCTTTGCATAGCGAATCATCTGGCACAACCTTTGTTTTGACAAGTAGGTCACTTGTCGCTTTCAGCAAGTTGTCGAGATCCCGGCGGCGACGATCGGGCCTGACTGCTATAATATGGATAATGTAGTTGCCATTTATCAGGTCACGGGTCTGCTGTTTGATCAGCCAACCGCATTCTTCCAGCCAGTCCTTATACTTTTGGCTTTTGAACGTCCTGCCCTTGCCCTGCTGCCACAGCTGGTTTGCGCTGGGGGCCAGAGGCAATCTTAGTGTGATCATTATCAGTATACCTTTCAGCTGTCGGGTTTGATTGCGCCCTGATTTGATGGTTCGGCCAAGTCCAACATTCGCCGGTATCGTCTTGGAAACAAACCCACATTAGATGATGCTCTAAACCATAATCAATCAAGAAGTGACACATAGCTTTCCCCTTCGGCGTGAGCAGTGGTAGGGGATTTTGCAGTTCGACGATCATTTTTTACTTGCCAATCATTGAAATTAGGTCATAAATGCCGCTCCAACCAAAGGAGAACCAAAATGACTGAACAAGGTATAACAGCAATCCAACATTTTTTCACTGTCGTTTTTGCCGTGGTTGGGGTCTATCCCATCACCTTGGTGATCTCGGCGTGGTTAGCCGGAAAGATCCCTCAATGAAGAATTTTACTCGTATCCGTAACGAAGTTAACACCCTTATCCACCTCTATCCTGAGTTGCTGACCGACAGCCAGTTAAAGCTGGACATGCTGGAAGGCGAAGTAAATTTTGATGATGTGGTTAACGAACTCATCGAAAGCGTCATCGAGGCCGAAGGCATGGCCAAATACATGAGCAAACGGTGTGAAGAGTTAAAGGAACGTCAAGCTCGTTACGAATACAAGGCGCGTAACTTGAGGCAGAGCATTTTGCTTTTACTTGAAGACGCACAGATGAAAAAGTTTGTGGGCACCGAGAAAACAGTGTCTGTAGCGCAGAAACCATCATCTGTGGTTATTGTTGACGAAAGTCAACTTCCAGATCAATATTTGCGTGTTAAGAAAGAACCTAATAAAGTTGCGATCAGGGGAGCTCTTGAGCACAACGAGAATGTCCCCGGCGCTCAATTATCAAACGGTGGTACCACCCTACAAATGAGGTAAACTATGGGTAAGCTTGAACCAAAACCTGACGCTCAATTCGTTGCTATTCAAATCATTGCTGATGCCCTGCATGAAGTCATGGGCAAAGTGGCATATGTTCAGAAAGACGCGACGAACGACTTTCACAAATACCGCTACGTGTCTGAAATGAAGCTGCTTGACGCACTTCGCCCTGCAATGGTCGAGGTCGGCTTAATGCTGATACCATCCGTTGAGACAAGCACTTTAGACCATGCAACAGGCAATACGGACATCATTATGTCCTATACCCTCATGCATAAGTCAGGCGCTGTCTGGCCCGAAAAGATCCGTGTTCCGGGCTGTGGCAACGATAAAAATAAGAACGGCATTGGTGACAAAGGTGTCTACAAAGCTATGACAGGTGCCAATAAGTACCTGCTGTTCAAACTGTTTCAAATTGCCACTGGTGACGACCCAGAGGTGGACGCAAACTTCCAAACGCCAGTTGCTAAAAAAATACACAACAGTGAAGATGTGGAAACTTACTTGCAAGGTGAACAATTAAACGTAAATTTAATCACAACAAGTGAAAACTTGGATAAGTGGTGGATAGAATCGGCCGGTGACCGTGCTTATTTTGGCATAGTTAAAGACGATGCGAACTACAATAGACTTGTAGAAATGGCTAAAATTCGTCGTAATGAACTGAAGGAAAAGGCAAATGACACAGTACGATAACAACAACTCTGGCGCATTATATAAGAACGACAAGAAGACAAAGGAAGGCCAGCCAGACTACCGTGGAACGGCGGAAGTTAACGGCCAAAAATACTTTGTCTCGTCTTGGATCAAGACATCTAAGGCTGGCAACAAATTCATGTCTCTCTCTTTTACTACTGTAGACAATGGTGAAGGCCAGAAAACTAAACCAGCACCAGCGGTTGAAGATATTGACGACAACATCCCTTTCTAAGGAATTGAAATGACAGACAATGAAATTGATCGGTGGGACGTTATCAGCTTTCGCACCGACAAGCGTGGAATAACAAGGCGGTACCACCTCGGTGTTGCCTTTGCTCCTCCCAATGAAGACTTCATCAATGTGAAGTTTGAGGCATTACCTTTGCCTGACATTCGTGGAGAAGTTTGGGTGCGTCTATTCCCAGAGGGAACATACAAGGGGTCAAGCTTTGACAAAACTGATAACCGATGAAATGGTTGAAGACGCTCTACAGTACTTAGCCAAGTCATCAGAGCTCATCGCGGCTGCACGTGCTATGCGTCTCCGCGCTGAGTTTGAGCGCAAGCAAATACGCTCCCGTCTCTTCCTATCAGCGGAGGGGACGGTAGCCTTCAAAGAAGCCTACAGCGAATCCCATGCAGATTACGTTGCAGCCTGTCAAAAGGAAATTGAGGCCGCAGAACGTGACGAGCTGTACCGTTCCGAACGATCGACGGCAGAAACAATCATTGAGGCATGGCGAACTGAATCATCAAACTTACGCGCAGGGAATAGCTTTAAATGACATATGACATCCACCCGTCTGAGAAATACACCATGCTGGATTGGATCAAAGAAGCCAAAAAGGGTCGTGCATACTTGTACTACACAGGCTTCATTTGCCGAGACATAGACCGTGCCAAGGAAAACAAATCTAAGCTTGTAGCATCACGCAACATTGCTTGGGCTTTGTATGAAAGCGGCCACGTTCTGCTGGTGCAAAAGAAACTCGGCCCAATGAGTTATGAGTATTTGGCCGTAAGGACGGGTAAACAATACAGATAGGAATACCGATGACAGGTAAAGTCAAACTGACCAACAGCGAGTTGATGTTGGCCGCTCAATTAGGTGTTATGCGCCGCATAGCATCTCGCCAAAGAAACCTACCAGATACAACAAACACCAAATATCGTTGGGACGCAGACATCACCGGCGCTATTGCTGAGTTCGCGTTTTGCAAATACTTCAACCTATGCTGGAACCCCTCCGTTAATGTCGGCGGGGAACCTGACATTGATGGTAAGCATATACGCGCCACCACCCTTCCGCATGGTAGATTGATCATCCGTGAGCACGAAAGAGACAAGCCTAACATGGCTTACTTTCTTATCATCGTGCAGGATGCTGAATGCACTATCGCCGGGTGGGCTTTTGCGGATGAAATCAGGCAAGATAAATTCTACCTTCCCAAAGATGAAACGGGCGATGCCGCTTGGTGGTACCCTCAAGAATTGCTGCATCCGATAGAGGCACGTGATGATGCGTGAGGATGTCGGCACGACTAAGCGTGGATCTTTGTCAACTCGACGCAAACTAGCTATCTGGGAGCGGGAAAAGGGGCTTTGCATGCTCTGCAACACCCGTTTGGTGCCCGGGAAGTTCATTTATGAGCACGTTAAGGCTCTTGAGCTAGGCGGGGAAGATATTGATAGCAATATCCGGCTAACTTGTGTAAACTGTGCGACAGAGAAGACTAAGGCAGACCACAAGAATGCCGCCCATGCTAAACGTACCAAAGCATCCACTCTAGGCTTAAAGAAGTCAAAATCGCCATTGCCGTTCGGAAAGGGCAGCAAATGGAAACGAAAACTAGATGGGACAATAGTTCCCCGTTAGGATAGGAATTGAAATTGTTACATGTTGCTGCCGTGTCATTATGTCTTGCGGCTTGTCAGACTGTGCCACCGCCAAACTTAACACCGATCCAGAAGGTGATATATGATGAATCAATCCGTGCTGACATCGACCCAGCCATCGTTCTCGGTGTCGCCAGTACCGAGAGCGGTTTTCGGCCCCACGTTATCAGTGAAGGCAACTACGGCCTCATGCAGATTAAACCGGCGACCGCACGTTCTATGGGTCATCGAGGGTCGGCAAGTTCGCTGCTACAAGCGGAAACGAACGTCACCTACGGCATTCGCTATCTCAAGCACTGCTACGGCATCTGGGGCGAATGGAAGAGGGCACTTGGGTGCTACAATGGGGCTGCCACTGCGAACAGCGCATACAGCCGCAAAGTCCTAAGAGAAGCAGAGAAGTACCGCTAGATGGCCTTCTTTGCCTCTTTGAGGGCATCGATGATTATTTCATCCGGCTTGTTAAGGAGGACTTTGGATTCCAGATCCTCGTCCTTCTTGGCACGGGCAAAGGCGGCCACTAACTGATCAGAGATCTTTTCGGCAGATGCGTGATCAACCTTGCCGCCCGTAGCATGTCCTTTGCGCTTATTTACATCATAGCCTTCATACAAAGCCGGGCCGATACCACGCTCTGCGGCTGTAAGACCTGCTCCAGTTGCATATGCCCCTGCGCCATAAACAGCAGGAATAGACAGTGGAATGGCACTTGGTTTGAAATACATAGCACTTGATGCCAAACCCTGCGGCACCAATGAGCCGAGCTGTTTACCGGCAATTAGGTACTTCAATTCAGGTTCAACCTCAGACAAACGGTCAATCAAACCACGGTTGTCAGCACGTTTGCTCAACAACTCAGCAACAGCAGCTTGGCGGTCATTCGCATTGCCCATCTTGGCTTGCTTGATTAACCTTTTTACTTCGTTGTTCATGTCCTGATACTGCATCATGGCATCTGCATAGCCGGGCGATGCCTCTTGGATCGTACCCTTAATAGAGTTGTAAATGTCACTGAAAGCACGTTGTGCAGCAGGATTAGGCGCTTTATCGCCAAACGTGTTGTATAAATCCTGTTTCATAAAGTCAAAGAACCCCGGCGTATGAGCCATAGGGTGCTGACTGTTAACGTATTTGTTTTGTATAAAGTCCTGCATGTCATTAACGTATTGCATGCCCGGCCCATTCTTGGTCAAACCATAACCAGTCATGTCCTGACGAGCATTAGCAAATGCATCATTCACGTTGTCGTACTTTAGCTTTTGCGTCATTTCACGCATGCCTTGAGTACTATTCACGTACGCATCCGACTTAGCTTGCTTTAACTTATCAAAGGCACTGTCTGCCGTATCCCAAATTTTGGCATCATCAGCTATACCCGTCATTCCTTTAAGAAAAGATAAGTTGCCTTCTTGCCCCGCATTGAATGCCCTTTGAACCGCAGATTTAGGCACACCAGTGGCTAGGCTGGCTCCTGACCCTACACCACCAGCGACAGTGTTTAGAACAGGCTGTGCAGCCTCAAATGGGGCAGCGATCGGGTTTAGTTTACTTGCAATGTTAAGAGCTTTAGCTGTCCCAGACATACCCAATCGAGCAGCCACGCCTTCCGCCCCAGTGAGAGGCAACGACAGATCAGTTGCAAGCTGTGCAGGATGTTCCGCCACGGCTCGTTTTAAACCGCCGGGCTCTGCCAACTCTTTATAGGGTTGGATCGCAGCTTGCCAGTATTTTTGTGTTTCTTTTTCTTCGGGGGTGAGTGTGCTTCCCATAGCCTCAGCAGCTGTGTTGTATGCACCTTTACCAACGCCCTTGAGTGCATTGTATGTCTCTTGCGGGTTCATCACCGCAGAAACAACACCCTTATAAACATCACCAACGTCACCCATAGCATTCTTTTTGAAGCGCGAGTAAACGCTGTCATCATCGCCATACCAAGGCACATTGACGTAATCAGCCGCAGTAGTTTGTGGCTTTTGCTCAACAATAGGACCGGCAGACGCAGTTGCCCCCATGCGACTTTCTACAGAGCTCCCACCGGCTGGTGCAGCAGCAGGTGCAGGTGCACTGTCTGAGGACGGATTGCCAAAACGGCTTTCGATAGCCTTGATCTGTTCGTCAGTAAGAACTGGCATGCCGCACCTATTGGTTCTTCACGTATCTATAAAGGTTTTTGGCACCTTGGAACTTTTGTCTGTAGTATTGGTCAATCTGATCTCGCGCATCAGGATCTTTCGGCGTTGTTATCGGGCTAATAGTGCCGTCATTATTTTTCCACGTACCCTTGCGGTAGAAGTCAATGAGGGCTTGTTTTTCAGCTTTATAACGATCGTCGTTATTATCAAACTGGAACGAGTTCACAAGATTATGAGCGAGGACGTTAGCTTGTGGCTGGTTGCCATACATTTTTCTAAATGCATCCTTCGCTTCATTGTAATAGTTTTGAATGTCCAAATCACGTTGCTTAGTAACTTGGTTTCCAGCCAAAAGTTCCAATGCTGCTTCTTTGCTCATGTCCGGACGAGCAACAATCTGCTGGGCTGTATTAAGCGCAGCGAGAGAATGTTGCCCTGAGCCCTGTGTCGATTGGAACTGCTGAATTGCAGCCAATTTTGCTTGAGCGGATCTCTGGCCAATTTCTTCAGGCAAAATTTGAAGAACATGCCCATCTGCATCCGTAAGACCAGCTTTCCTTGCAATGTCGTTAGCATAATCAAGGGCAGTGGTTATGCGGCTAGATAACGGACCAAGAGACAATGGCCCCTTATCAGGCGCTTTCAAAACCAATTCTGTCATTTGGTTTAAAACATCACCTGCACGACGAGCGTCATCGGCGTTTGCATTGATCTTATCAATCGCATCAGATGATTTAGAATAGGCGTTTGCCTTAGTGGTTGCATCGCCATATTTGTACACATCATTGTAATCTTTTTGCAGCTGATTTTTAGCCGCATCACCCACAAAATTATACTGAGTTGTGTCAGGCTGTGCAGGTTTTGGAGCCAAGCCAGCGGTACTTGCTGGAGTGCCTTGCGTTCCAGATGTAGCAGGCTGATACGGGTTGTATCCGCTAGAAGTAACAGGTGTTGCACCGAGACGTTTTGCAGCCTCTGCGGCTTCTGCTCCGTACATAATTTCATCGGTAGGTTGCAAATCACCGAAGGTTTTTAAACCTTGCTTGGTCATTACAACTTCGCGTCCATTGTAGGTAAACAATGAACCCTTAGCCATAGCTTGCAAACGAGCCGCGTTAACAACATCAGCAGACCTAGCCTCTGTGCCAGCGCGTTGCTGTTGTACACCAAGACCACCCATGCCCTGATAAACATCAACACCCGATGTAATACCGCTGCCCAACGCCCCAAGGAATGAACGGTTAGGAGATGCCAGCATGCCACCCAAACCACCGAGCAGTGCAAGCTTTGTCTGTTCTGACAAACCACCCTGTTCTTGCGACTTTGCAAGAGAACCAATGCCGGGAATTTTTTGGATGTAACCAAGTGCACCAGTGTCTAATGGTGCCAATTGTTTTTTAGCACCTAGTCCTGCTTGGCCATCAAACCCAATGTATTTTTGCGTTTCAGCTGGCAAAAATGTTCTGTAATCTTGCCCTGTCGTTGCTTGCTTTTGCAAAGCCTTTGCTACATTGCCCTCACCTGCATTATACGCAGCCAATGACAATTGCGGATCACCTTCATACTTATCAAACAATGTGCGAAACCCAGCTCGGCCTAACTTTGTATTGTAATCTGGGTTGGTTCTATATTGTTGGTCATCAAACGGAACGCCGCTACGATCAGCAAATTGTTGAGCTGTGCTCGGTATCATTTGAGCAACACCGATCGCACCAGCTGAAGATGTCAACGGGTTGCCTTTATTATCAAACTGTTTGCCGCCCGATTCTTGCGGGATAACTCGGCTATAGAATAGCTTGTCAGCGGGATGATCTTCGCTTGTCCAATATGCATTTGGACCGGTTGGGCCGTCAGAGCCGCCGCCGTCATCACCAGCACCTGCAACATTACTTTGATCATTAGATTTGTTTGGGCCAGCATGATGTTCACGCCCTGCAAGGCCACCTATCGAACCACCTGTAGCAGCCGCCGTGAACCCTAAATAAGGCGCTGCTTTAGCAAAGCCCATGCCCAACGACCCAAGGCCGCCAAGGAGGCTGCCTAGCCCACCACCGCCGCCGCCAGCGCTCGGCAATTGTGCGGGGTTCAGTTTGGCTTGCGGGTTGTCATCAGGGATAACCATCTTGCCCTGATGAGCTAATGGATCATCTTCATCTGGCTTAAATTGGTCGGTTTGATTGTCACTATCATCACCGCCACCATCAGCATAACCCATACGGCCACCACGTGCCTTGGGCGTGTCTTTAAACAAATCTTGCAAGCCCTGTTCTGCACCGATCAAACCAGATCCGCCAGAATAAGTTCCTGTTGATGGGTCAAGTTTACCACGACTTCCAATTGCCCCACTAAACTTGGAACCAAAATCCATAGCCTGTGATAACCCACTAGCCTGACGCGGCGGTAAATTTGCCGTCATCAGACCACGAGGTTGTGACATAGATCCAGTCATAATATTGCGCTGTGTGGGTACAGCACTTTGTTGACCGGCCATTGACCCATATGGGTTGATGGGTTGATGACCTAATCCAAGTTGGGCCAACAGTGCAGACTGGTCGGTGCTGCCCCCAAGGTCAAAGTTTTGCCGATACCCTGTATCTAAAGCGGCACCACCCATAGATGCTAAGCCACCTTGATAAAAATGACCACGATGGGCTGAGTTCTTCGTGGCTTCATCATAGTCTACTGTCTTGATACCGTTCCAGAGGCCGACTGCATGCGGATGATGCTTCTCAACGTCCTGTGCCGACAGACCGATCTGCTTCGGCCCCTTGTCGCCTTTATAGCGGAATTTGATGATCTTCTGGCCGTCATAGGTTTCACCGATCGGCTCAATGTCTTCCTTGACACGTTCGTCAGAGAAGAACCCACCAGACTGCTGACCCGTGGTCGTCGAACCAGACAAAGCACCAGTACCTTCGGCGATGTTGGCCAAGAACTGAGTTGTCTGGAACGGATAGGATTGCTGTTGCAGGAACTGGTTGTAAAGCGCAGTAAGACCTGCCTGCTGCGTCTGCTGTTGTTGCTGGCCAGCCGACAATTGAGCCTGAGCACCAGTAAGGGCAGCCGTTTGCGCCCCAGTACCAAGGTTGCCAAGCAGCCCGGCAGCCGTCTGATAGTTCTGACGGTTAGCCTGTTGGGCCGCCAGATTAACGCCCTGCTGCGTGTTAAACTCTTGCTGGGCCTGATTGAACATAGGATTGAGCAAGCCAGCCACAGTTGCGCCAGTTGCCTGTTCCTGCTGGCCACGCAATACAGCGTCAGAAATGGCCGCACGGTCTCCACCGAATGCCCCGCCACGGATATTACTGCTGGTCAGGTTTTGCCTATCCATAGCCTGCTGTTGCAGTTGTGGGGCCAATGTACCGGCTACCACCTGCTGGGCAAATGGGTTCATATAGTTGGCAATTTGGCCAGAACTATATTGCGTAGGATTGACATTCTGAGCACTTGCTGCGGCTAGTCCGCCAGCCTGTTGGTACCACGGTTGAGCGGCACCAGCAGACGCATTGGTATTGGCTATGCCAGCCTGTTGTGTAGGCGTAAGCGGGGCAACGAAAGCGTTCGGATCAGTGCTATATGGTTTGAACGGGGTGTTAGGGTTACCGGCAGCATCGGTACCACCGAGCTTTTCAGCCTGTGCGTTAACAGCATTATACCGAGCCAGAACTTCTGGTGGGATAGATACTGTACTTGAAGATGAACCGCCCTTACCGCCGCCGCCTGACACTTACTACACTCCAATGGCTAAAGGATCTGGAGCATCTCCAGTTTTGGCCTTATACAAGAAAAACGTCCCGGCTGGTTCCCCAAAGTGACGTTCATACATACGCATCTTAGCACGAGTACGAGTATTTGACATTACCCCAATAACAAGGGGAAGTTCAAGACTATCCGATACTTGCTTGCTAAACTCACAAAGCTTGTTGGCTCTACCACCACGTTCTTTTCTATACTTGTCATCTACAAACAAACACTTCTCTTCTACATACTTTGTATTACCGTACCAAAGTTGGGAGAACCGAAGCAAAACACCGCCTTCTAGGGCACCGATCGGCCCGATCACCCCACAAATACCTTCCCAAAGGTACAAGGCGGGTCTGATCATGCCTAAAATTTTCTCGTAATCTGCGTCAAACAAGCCATTTTCATGAAAAACGGCCATAGCCAAACGCATCAGTTCTGCTTCATCATCGGGTACTGCAATACGCACCTTGATTTCGTCTGTCATGTTAGTCCTTTTTAGGTCCGGGGAGCTTTTGCAATGTTTTGATCGTCCGATTACGCATCTTTTTGACAAACAAATCCAATGCAGCGTGACCAAGCTCCATATCACCATTGCCAATTCTGGCCACAGCTTCAGGACTAATCACATACTCACCCCCGGCGGCAACTATAGGGACACCACTTTCCGCACCACCAGAAGCCCTGTGAGGCAATTCAGCGCCATATGGAGCTTCCGGCGCAGAATAAGGGCGCTCTGCTCCTGTGTATGGGTTGCCTTCAAACACACGTTTGGCATGCTTGAACCCCGCCATCGTGTTGCCTTCGCCACTTGCGGAGATAATGTCCGCAGGGATCACATAACTTGACCTAGGCACAGTCATAGGCAAGTGGTCAGTGCGGCCAGCCACAGAACTATGGATTGGCCCCACATGCATTGTTGTAGTTGTATGACCGCCTTGCGCCATACCACCCGTGGCCATGTTGTGGTCAGGATCTGCTAAACGCTGTTTATAAACGTCTGCATTGCGTATAAAGTCTAACGCCGATTCAGACCCGTCTGGGCCTGACCGTTGAATGCGGCTGTCATCCCAAATACTGCCTTTGCCACCTAAATCAGATGGCCTTACTGGTGGGGTTGGCGCTTGTGACGGCAAACCTTGTGACCCAGACGCACCAGCCAAACCACGCGGCGCGACAAAGGGGCTTGTGTCCTTATCTCTGGCAGGAAGAGAATTGAAGGGCGAACCAGTAATTCCATAAGCGTCATCTGGAACGCGCTCTGGTATAACTGAAGGGTAACTTTGTGGTTGTGCTGCCGAGGCGGAAGGTGATGATGTTTGAACCTGTTGGTGGTCATCATGCACATCCATCATGGGTTCCCACTGGCTTGTGGGCGGGTTCATGATAGGTCTATACGCTATCTGCGCTGCATTAGGGTTTTCTAATTCGTTTCTACGGTTCTTAAACGCAGCACTTATGTTGTGCCCAATATTTGCCCAATTGGTAGAACCTCCCGGCGTATCATACCGAGCATCACTTGCATTGAACAAAACATTTGGGTTGTAATCTTCTGTAATAGACTGCTCAAAAAAAGTTCTGGGTCTACCCCCACCAGTTGCATAACCCTTACGGGCCTCGCTCAATGCCGCTGCAATAGCCTGCTTCTGCGGATGACCTGCATGTATCATCTCGCTGATGTTTGAGCTAACAGTCTTTTGGGACTTCCCCTTCTTGAGCGGCATCTATCATCCTCATCATGCCCCCATTTCGAGGGATTTCGCTTTGACACGTTCAACACGGGCGCTCCAGCCCTTGCCATACCGTGCGAATGTCGGCAAATTCTGGAGGTACTCTAGCCTATTATCGCATAGTTTTGAAGCCGTTTCAGCCCCATCGCAGTCGGCCAGTGCCGCTTTTGTGGCATCGTCCAGTTTGCCGGTGACACCCACGCCCAAGATGGTTTGCACATACCGCAACGCTCTTGCCGGGCCAGAGTTAACCGCGAAGTCCATCAAGGCATAATCAAGCCCACGAGGACAAATGTCCCCACCGACAACACTCCAATAACGCTGCTGATACAGAGGATATACATCAGCAGGAATAAGATTTCGCATAGCTTGTTCAGATACTTCATGCCCACACCAGTCCTCCAAGGTCTTCTTGGTCACGCCCCAATTGGTCATGCCGCCCGGATCGTTTTTGTCGTCAACAAACCCACCTTCTTCTTTGATGATCAATTTGATAACTTCATCCCAATTACTCTGCATATTTGCCTCCAGAATGCACAACCCTATGACAATTAGCGCATAATAGTATGCACTTTTTAACTTCATTCTCTAATTCTTTGAATGGCTTGTTTGCTATTTCATTCGTGATAGTAAAATCTTTCTGCTTCGGATCAATATGATGAAAGTCAAAAGCGGCCATTGGGAAAACTCCTTCGCAATGTACACATTTACCTCCTAACATTTTGATAAGCTTAGATTTTATATTGTTTCTATTCCAACGTCTCCAATGCGTAACACATAAGCCATTGCCATAATGCTTCTTGTTGCATCCTTCTTTACTGCAAGTTCTACCCTTAACTTGTTTTCTAATAGGTTCGTCTTTGTCTTTGGTGTAACCTCTCGTATAGCGCGAATAGTGGGCATTACACATACCTTTAGCCAAACTTGGCCGGTCGCACTCATCAATAGTGCAGAACTTGGTATGTGTTACTGCCTCAAGCATTTTTGCGGAAACTCCCACTTTTCCTGATCGGCTCAACAGACTTTGCCTGCAATTGACGCTGATTCGCCCAATGAAGCCAGTCCGCAGCCGCGTCAACATCCATGATAACAGTGACAATACCTTCTTCTTGGATTGAATTAGGGTCAATGATTGTCACACAGGCTGCCAGATTGTGGTCTGGGAAACCTTTAGCATCGGCAAACTCATCAAACACCTTGTACGTGCCGACCCGCAAAGCATGCGACCACATGCCCGTCATGGGATCTTTGGTGACGTTATAGCCAAACACGTGCTTGTGTCCGCATACGAGAATATGATCCCGCCAGCCCATTTGGGCCGCCTTGGAAACACCATGCGCCGGGTTCCATTGAGAATGCCCGGCAAAGTCATGGCGGCAGTTGATTCGGATGTCTCGGCCCTGTCTGTGTTTCAGATTGAGCCGTATGCCGTGATCTTGATCTGGAACGCCCAACTGCTTGCACAGCCACTTGATGGGGTCGTCTGAGCCGCTCCAACAGTCATGGTTGCCGTTGACAATGTAGAGCCAATTCACCTTACGCATGAACCACTCAATCATCATACGGGCCTGTTTAGCCGTTGTGCCTTGATTGCCGTACAACCGAGCCAGACGGGCAATCCAGTTGTTCCGCAAGTCCCCGACATTGCCAGCCATCAAGTTGGGCGTTGCATTGCTCAGGTTCATGTGATGTTCAAGCAAAGCCAAATCGCACCCATCATCGTCAACATGAGGGTCGCCCATGTGAATGATGCCATACACACCAGTTAAGTTGACATTGATGTCAATCAACCGCCGAGATGCTTTAGCTGTAGACTTTTGCAGAAACTGCTTTTTACGCCACTCGATGATGTCTTCAATTGGCAGGTCAGTGTCTGGTAATTTTTCTGTGGTAAACTTGGCTTGGTGTTTATTCGTATTAGCAACTTCTTTAGCTTTGGTCATTTAGTCTTCCTATGCGGTTGATTCGACTAACTTATTTAGACCTTAAATTGTTTAATGTGTCATCCTTTTGACGACTACCGTTAGACGAGCCAAACCAGAAACTTAAAACTAAGGTTAACGCAGCATCAAGCGTACCAAGGACACGTGCCACAAGTTCCCGCATAGACGGATCAACCACATGGCTGAAGATGTAAAATTGGATCACAACCCATGAGACAACAACAACAAACGACAGAAGGTCTGGTGTCCAATCCTTTGTTTCTATTCGCATTTTTCTGGCCGAATCACGATCGTCCGCAGAAATGCGTTCAAGATCAATGTCCAACTTTTTCATTTGAATTTTGAAGTTGCTGTCAGCCGTTTTGATAGCCACGATTTGGTCAGGCGTAGCTGTTGCCAGAGCAGAAGTAATATCATCTTCGGTACCGTTTTCATGCCCTAACAAGGCTGTGGAAAGTGCCTTTACGGCCATGCCAGCCACTGGTCCGCCAATAGCAGTTGCGATCGTCGGTGCGATGGTTTCAATCAAAGAGCCAAACTTGCCGAGGTCCATTATACTTAACTCCTTGAAAGTACAACACCGACAATCAACATTATACTCAACAACAACAGAACGATACCCGTGACCACAGCAACCTCTTGGATTTCTTCCATCTTGGCTGCTGTTGCCCGTTCCTCTTCATACTTCTGGCGCTCGATCTCTTTGCGGATTTCGATGACCTCACGCTGCACTTGATCCCACGCTGCAAGCCCAAACCGTCCGACAAACATGTTCTTGGCTTTCAACGCAAGATCCTGCGCCTCGGCCTTTGCCGCATACCGCTCCATAGCGATCTGTTCGGCAGATTTGTCGCTGAATATGTTGGTTGATGGCTTTTCAGCTGAAATGTGGGTGAGCTTTGCAACACTGCCCCACAACTCAGATAAATCAGCCGCCATGCCTTGGATTTCTTTACCCGCAGCAATACCAGCTTGCAATGCGCTATAGGCCGCCTGTGCAGCTGCAAGTATTGTTAACGGGTCCATGAAACCTCACACAATCGTCCACACGGATGGAGAGCTAATTGAAACTGTAACACCAGAATTGATCGTAATAGGGCCAGCGGACATTGCATTCTGATCTGACGGTATGCTGTAGCTCGTAGTAACTGTTTGTCCGTTTTGATAAAAAATATGGTCTGAACCACCACCTACCGCAGCTACGCTACTCACTCTATTGTCGGCAAAAGATACGTTTGTGCCATCAGAGAAGATGATGCTTGAAACGCCTTGGGGCAGATAAACACCTTGGCTGCCTGCGGCTGATGTCAAAGCATAGATAGCAGAATAGCCACTGGTGTTATTTGTAACAATCCACATACCGGCATAAGTAGCACCAAATGTAAGATTGATCACGCCGTTGTAAACTTGGAATGTTACCTGCGATGAAACCGAACCAACCGTTTGTGATTGGCTTACCGTGTAAGTTCCAATGCCGCCCGATGTGCCAGATATTTGGTTAACGATAGTTGTGCCGTTAGTAACCCCTGTCCCTGTAATAACGCCGCTGACGGCCAAAGTGCCGCTTGTAACAGCTGTAATCGTCAATACAGTACCAGCAATGTACCCTGTGCCTACAAAGCTTGCAGATGAACTTGTGTTACCTGTAAGAGTGATGCGTTGATTTTGTGCATCAGTCTGAGTAACCGATTGAGATGTGGTTGCACCAGTAAAAGCATATGAAACATTGCCCCCAAACGCTTTGTCCGCGATGTCCCAATCGGCATTTACGTTATTGCCCCATGTGCCAACATCGTCACCGATCGCTGGTTTGTCAAAACCTTTATTGGTTGTGTATGTTGATGCCATAACTCAATCCTTAATTCGGTGTGTACGTAACACAGAAGGTCATATTTGCGTCAGTTTTAAGAACCAACCCGTTTGAATAAGTCAGCTTAATATCTTGGTACGAAAGAAAGCTTGTAGCATTGGCCGCTCGGGAAGAATATATAAGGTTTGTTGTTCCCGCCGCAGCCGCTGTCGCCGAATCATAGATGTAAACTTGCCCAGATCCTGAAAACGTAGGAATGGAAACCGAGTAAATTCTACCGCTACCAGCGACCACCAAAGTTGTCGTAGAAGCAGGGATAACCGCGCTCGTTGTCAAAGGAAAATTTGACTTAGCTACGCCGTTAATGGCGACGACACCATTCTTTTGTGCTGTTAAAAGGTCATCTAAACTTGCCATTAGAACCTACCATCTGGTGTAGCGCGAAACCTAATCTTACCTAACCGCCAAAAGGTTTCTGCCGCATCAGTTGACTGAATTGTGATAGAGAATAACCTACCACGAACTCTAGGCGTTATATAGCCTTGAGTGCTTGTCATCGGATAAGTGATTGACGATATTGGCGTATCAGTTGGGTAATCCGCCGTATTGATAGTGATATAGACCGTAGCGTTTTGCGTACCGTTGTACGGCCCCCACTTCATGTCAGGCCAGATTTGGTCAATAAACACCAGCTCATCGGCCTCATTGAGAGAGAAATAACCTGTCGTAAAGCTGGCGTTGAGGGGTTGCCCTGCTGCGCTGTACCCAACTTCGTGCTGATATATATACCTATCAGTGCCTGCCCCGATCGGTGTGCCTAAGACAGATTGATCAATCCATGCCGTCCGGGCCAAGGAGCCGTAATCCCACACGCCCAATACAACATTGTATTTTGCGTATGAATCAACCTCGGTGCTGTTTACAGATGGATAGAACCACCAGATTTCGTTAAACGATGTGTTTGGGCCGCAACGTATCTTGTTGACATAGTTGCGGTTAATGTTTTGAAAGATAACGTCCCAAATCGGGCAAACAATAGGCTCTGCGCCAGATCCGCTGGTTTGGAAAAACCCATTTTGGCTCATCCAATAGACATTGTTCCCCAATCGACCAGCAGCTTTTTCCCCGATCAACCCGCAGTTTGTGCTGACTTGGTTGAAACTATACACGTTTGGATAGCCGATGTATTGCATAGTCCACATGTCAAGATCGGTCCAGAAGATAGCCTGTTGGTTCGCCTGCATGCCACTTACAATACGGCTGCCAGTCGTAAGACGATAAGACCCAGCTTGATTGGTTGGTGAAGCAATCCACACATTATAATTTTCAACATCACACCACCGAATCAACAGTGGGTCGGAAACGCCCGTGAATGTAGAACCCCAAGTTACCAATTGCCTCTGCGGCATAGCCACAAACACGCCTTGGTTTTGCACCGGGGCATTGGCAATATAGTTTGCGTTTTGAATGACAGAGTTGGGTTGCCATGCATATAAAGGGCCGCCTACGGGGCAAGCAATAAGCGTGTCACCCCAATTGTCCAAAAACCAATCAGTCGCCGTAACGGGGCTTCCAGCCGTCAAAGGCCCAACAGCGCTACCACTGTATGGCCCAGAGCTATAAGCCCCATCACTGTATCCAGTAGCCGGGCTTGGCGGTGGAGCACCATAATAGTAAATCACATTGATTTGGTTGTTGTTAATAAAACCAGACCCAGATGATAATGGTGTGTTGTAAGCAATAAATTGAAAAGTGTTGCTGTCCGACACAGTTAAGATGGTATAAACGCCAGATAAAGTTATGCCACCGATTGTAAGAGCAACAGAAGCAGGGATGTAAAATTGACTGCCAACCACATATCCGTGATTGGGAAAGTATGCTGTTACAAAAGGAGACCCTGTACTTACAGACAAGTATGGCAACTGCGGTTTAAAAGTTGCTGTATGTGTGCCGCTACCCGCCGATGCCGTATTGATAAGCGCCCCAGTAGGTGTTGCTGATATGTTGAAAGTTGTACCTCCACCAGCAAGATTGGTGAGGTTACGTACAAAATACGTAGTGCCAGCAGTAATGTTAGTTGGAAGCGTTCCTGTTGTTGTGAAGACAACAGTCGTATCAGTAGGAGGCGCGTAGGTTACCGTGACTACAGCTGGCGAGGCATTGGTTATCGTAGCAGTTGATGAGTTTGTGTAGAGTGCATTTTTCTGGGCCGCAAACTGATAGTTATCGGCATCGGTAACTTGCGTTATTGAGTATGGCCCGTTCAAAATTATGCCACCAACCGCTACAGGAACCGTAAAATACACGTTGCTGTATATGTTCATGTTGCTGGCAGTGTCATTGACAGAGATTGTCGAACTTGACGCTGTGGTAGTAATGCCACCAGAAAAACTTGATGTTTTGGTACGCGGCGATATGTCTCGGGAAGTTGAACCCGTGATGGCATACAAATTAGATTCAGCACCAACACCAAGATAAGTGTTTGCTGTTGTATCTTCCCACGCTTTCAATGCACGGATAGTGCTGGCAGATCGGAACGGGAGAGATGGAGGATACTGCACCCAGCCACCAAGTTTTTGCGCTACGGCTCCATCTTTGTCAGGCAAAAATCGAACCAAATTACTTGAAGTGATGCAGCCTTCATTTAAAGTTTGCGTTTTCGTCGTATCAACGCCGGGTGTCAACTTCATAGATATGTGAGGCATGGCTTACCTCGTAGGCGTTGCAACAACAGGCGGAGACATAGAAGACCAGCCAGAAGCCTCAAACTTCTTGCGGCTTTCTTCAATAACAGCACTCTTCAGAAGGGCTTGATATTGGCTTTCATAGGTAACAGCCATTGCAGGATCATCCACGGCCTTACCAAAGTTGCGCTGGTAAGCAGAGATATAGATCATGCTGACCATGATAAACACATCTGGCAGATAGGTGCTGATGAATGTCGTTTGATTTGATGGCGATAGCGATGGGAAGCGAGACGTACCAGTGACGACATAAGTGTATGCCTGATCAGGGATCGGCCCCAATAAGAACAAGTTGTCATCAAATGGAGCGAAGTACTGCGGCAATGTCTGCGATGATCCCACGGGGTATACGTTCCACATCCATTCTTTTGTCACTGGCATGAGCTGGTTTTGATACCCGCTGATAGGATCATTGACGGCAATGTTTTGGATGGTAACGAATGGATAATCGGTGCCGAGAGAGATTGTATTAACGCCAGCCGAGCCAGAGAAAGTTTGTGAGTTGACGGTGTTCAGGAAATCAATGTCGCGCTGCATACGCAGTTCGGCATAGTTGATCATCTGCGGAATGATGATCGTAAACGGGTCTGTTGGATCGGACAGGTTATAGCTGTTTATTACCGCCATCGTGGCGATTTGGGAAACATAGGTGGTGTATGTTAATCCCGTTGTCATTACTTACTTCTAATCTCTCTAAACATAACCCAAAGTCGGTAGGCCACTAAAATTGCGCCACCTGCATGGAGGAACAATAACAGCCATTCATTCAAACCTGAAGCCCACAGGGGCATCGACATAACACCACCTGCCAAAGCTGAATCTATAACGAGATTGGTGTTATGATCGTCTGTCATGGTTATTCCTGTGGAGGTTGATCTGCGGGAGGGGTAAACTCAGTTTCAACAGCCTTTGCAGCCGCGACAATCTGTTGTTCAGCTTTGAACTTGATTTTGTGAATGAGATCCGCCACTTCCGCATATGGCTTCGCAGCCAACGCTTGCAAGATTGCATTGATTTCTTCAACTGTGTGTTCAAGATTGATTGGGTTTGTCATTGTGTCCTCTTATTCGTAGAAAATGTTAATAGACCCAGCGTCAAATGTGTCTGTGCCGTTGGCAGTGGTAATGACGACTCGGTCTAACGCGCCAGATAAAGCAACAACGCCACCCGATCCAAAAATATAAGAACTGCCTGACGAATTTGTATAAATATTAGAAGAAGATACCCAAGTGTTTGATGATGGATTTTGTAATGTTAAAATTAACTGTCCATATCTTACCCAAGCTGCATTGCCACCTCCCGAATCTACCAAAAACCCGGTAGTTGATGTATAAGAAGATCCAGATGATATAGGCCCGTAAAAATTAGACCCTGATGTATATCCGGTAGATGTAACACCTCCAGATCCAATTTGCACCTGCACGAGAGAGGTGCCATTTGTAGAAACAGCATTAAACATTACAGTTACACGCTTTACCCACGATGGAATGGATGAAAACGTAATGCTCGTTCCACTTGTGGATGCCTGAGCAGTCCCAGACACAATAGGATAAAGCGTCCCTGTCGCCGCAGCAATGGTGCTTGAACCCGTAATAGTCCCCGTGACAGATGTGTTTCCAGTCACAGTCAGGTTATTGCCGACCGTTGCGTTACCGCTTGAATCAAACGTCAAGTTGTTGGTGGATGATGCACCGTCTTTGAGGATAGTGGCTTGTAAAGTGCCGGACATGTTTATGCTCCAACCTTCGCTTTAAGGGCGGTGACTTCTGCTGATAGTTCTTGGATGGCCTTGGTCAAAAGTGCAATCATATTGCCTTCAGCAATACCCAAAAATGATTGTTTTGTATCATCCAACAAAGTAACTTCGCTTTGTTTAACAATGCTATTCAAATAAGGTTGCCCTTCCAATGCACTCTGTACTTCTTGCGCTAAAAACCCAACAGTAGGTGTTTCCGTATCAAAATTATGAACTTCATGTTTTTTCCAATTAAATGATACGGGATTAAGTTTTTGCACAAGATTTAACGCGCCAGTAAGCGGCGTTATATTTGTTTTGTAATTTGCATCAGAAGTTGCAATCGTAGAAGATGTAGCAAATATTTGACTATTGACTTGTAATTTGTATGAGCCGTTTGATGACGTATACCCCACCAGCAGATTGCCGGAGGAGTCAATACGCATACGTTCGGAGCCGCCAGCTCCAAAAGACAAAGTATTGGCAGCAGGTGATCTTACATAAGCATATTCAGTCGTTGCTCCGTTGTCGGTAAACTGTATAGATCCAATGCTATCAGAACTTCTCCCCCTCACCCTATAAGCGTTACTGGAAGCATCCGCCACGCTATCAACTCTGGCGGCAGGCGATGTTGTCCCAATCCCTACGTTGCCGGAGGTGTCAATGTTAAACGCGGGGTTCCATGTTAGTGCAGCACCAGATCCACCGGCATTTACAGCCGCAACTGCAATAGTTACGCCGTTAGTTATGCCTCCAAAATTGTTGCCAATGCCCCAAGCCACGCCGTTAGAAACATACTTCCAGCCGCCATTGTAATAAGAGTTTGCAGAATATGCTCCATAGTAATTGTAAAGAGTAATACCGTTTCCACCTACTGTAAGCGTATTTACAGGCGATGTCGTCCCAATCCCCACATTCTGAGACGCATCAATGTACAACGCATTTGTGCCAGCGGTGGATATACCGACAGATGTTGTTGTAGGGAAATACAGGCCAGTGTTACCCGCACCAGAGCTTTCCGCAGGCGCAGCAGCCGTGCCGTTTACGTTTGATATGCCAGTACTACCGTTAATTGTAACTGCCATGTTACCCTCTTAAAACTCAATAATGCAAAGACCGCCAGTACCCACACCAGCTGCCGAAAGACCACCAGCGCCACCAGCGCCATATCCCGTGCCGCTACCGCCAGTCGCTTGGTTGATTGAGGTATTGGCACCACCTGCGCCAAACATGTTTGAACCGCCGTTCCCGCAATTGCTACCAATACCACTCCAAGTAAACCCGGGCATACCAAATCCACCTTGGATGTTAATCGTGCCACCCGTTGCGGTGCCGCCCAACACTGAAATGGCACCAGCTGTAGCAGCTGCTGCGCCGCCGTTTGCAACCAAGTTTGCTGGAGATCCTACTGTAGAGTTACCACCAGCACCGCCACTAGCGCCTGCGCCAATAAGGATTGCGATTGTAGCGCCCGGGGTCAAACCTGTTACAACTTTGATAGCAATACCACCAGCACCGCCTCCACTTGCCTGTGCGGATGCCGATACACCGCCAGAAGCACCGCCGCCTACAAGGGTAAATTTAGCGACTGTGATGCCCGTTGGTACTGTCCAAGTCAGGTTGCCGTTGCTGTTCCATACAAGGGAAGAGCCAGAAGAATTGGATGCAGTTGTATATGTCCCAACGGACATATTATAGAAACCGGGGTAAGGTATAGTTACGGTTGCAAACGACAGGTTACCAGAACCGTCAGTCTGCATATATTGCCCATTTGTACCGTTGTTTGTAGGCAATGTAAGGGTGTTGCTGCCAGCGGTTGCTGGCGCTTGCAATTGCGTGTACCCGGATGTGGACCCGTTCAGTTTAATCGGCATTATGCAGCCTCCGCTAAAAATTTACGTTTGACCATCATTGCCTCTTCTGGCGTAGCGTAGTTACCTAAAAACACCCGTTTACCATTGATGGTTGCACGTGATTTGTAAATCTTTGCCCCAGTGCATTTTTCAAAATGCCACCGCTTCATAGAAGTTGCCCCGCCTTTTGTGTTACAATGAGGGCATGTAATTTCTTTGTATTTATACCCTGTCATCAACATCCGTTTATGTTCTCTAGCATCTTCTGACAAACAATACCCCAATGGCCCAGCTCCGCCCAGTGTCTTATTTATCAAACTACATCCTATACTTGTATAATGCTCTATCAAAATTTTTTCATGTTCAAATGCATCAGATTCATTGTCAAATTGCTGCACAATCTTGATGTTTATCCCACCAAAATCTTCTAACTTCATCTTCCAGATAATAGGACGCTTGTTCGAAGAATATGCACGATAACCCGTGCCTTTCCCGACATAAAAAATGTCACCGTTTGGAGTAGCGTGAGTATAAGTATAATACTTCATACGATTGACCAAGTTGAACCAGCAGGAATAGTAACTGTAACTCCGGCATTTACAGAAATTGGTCCGAAAGTGCCAGCATTCTGACCACTAGGTATACTATAGTTTGTCGTCACTGTCTGCCCATTGAGGTAGAAAATTGCGTCAGTTCCCCCACCTGTAGCGCCGCCACCGATGGATGTCCACGATGTGCCATTGTAACCTTCAAACGCCGTTTTGGTGCTATTGAACCGAATCATCCCGGTAGCACCAGTTGGCTGCTGGGCCGTGGTGCCGACAGGCAGAACAATAGCATTGGTGCCGGGGAACGAAACAATGCCAGTTGACCCAGTAATTAACATGGAATCAGTTGCGCTGCTGTTAACAGTCAAATGAATTGAATTGGAAGCAATAGTGCCCAAAACAAGGTCGGTACTGCCTGTCAAGAAATACCCATAGCCGGGGGCGTTGATAGATCCAGTGCCGGTATAACCAGATGAGTTAATGCCGACAGTGGCATAGTTTGTCGAAGCCGTACCAATGTCATTGTAAACAATGAACTCAGCTGATGCAGATGCGCCGTTTGACTTGTTTTGAATAACAGACTGCAAATAATTGTTTGTGGTGCCAACAGTGTTATTGGTAATGCCAGTGTCGCTAAACCCAAGCGGACCACCGATTTGGAAGTTGCTGGTGTTCGACGATGTAAGCGCCGACAGGTTTAATGAATGCGCTGGCGAAACTAGAGTTGTGCCATCAAATGTAAACGTAGAAGTGCTGGCTAATGCGCTTGTGCCGTTCCCATACGGGATGTAGTTGGCGGTCAAACTGGTCAAACCAGTGCCGCCATTGGCCACATTGAGCGTACCGGCAACCGTTACCGCCCCACTTGTCGCGGTTGATGGTGTAAGGCCAGTTGTGCCGAAACTGATCGTTGTCACGCCAGTTGCAGGTGGTGGCTGCCACGAAGCAGTAGTTCCATTTGACGTAAGAATGTAAGTATTTGAGCCAATTGCAAGGCGGGTGGCTGAGTTTGACCCGTTACCGATGATCAAATCGCCGGTAGTCGTGATTGGCGACAATGCATTGAAAGCCGCGCCAGCTGTCGTCTGGCCCGTACCGCCATAAGCAATACCAACTGTCGTACCCTGCCAAACACCCGTGGCAATTGTTCCAACGCTGGTCAAAGATGATGATACAACCGTACTATTAAGGGTTGTACCCGTTAACGTGCCAGCAGGCGCAATAACAGCCGCTGTAGATGCCGCAGTTAACTGGCCCTGAGCATTGACCGTAAAGGTCGGGATAGCGGTCGAAGACCCGTAAGAATTGGCTGTAACAGCCGTGTTTGTAATACTAAATGCGTTGCCGGAAAGAGTAAGGCCCGTGCCAGCAGTATAAACGCCCGGGCCAGCGATTTGCACAAATGTAAGTGGTGTCGTACCAATCGTAATTGGGAAGTCTGTGGTTTGAACCCACTGTGTCCCACCATTTTTTGTTCCAGAAACAACAAATGTCGTATCGCCCGGCGCAACTTCGTTTGTACCCGTGCCGGTTTGGTCATAATCAGTTGCGCGAGTAAGAACCCATCCAGTAGACCCAGAACCGACATTTGTTACGGTATAAATACCGTTGTATTGGCCGCTTGTCTCGTCCTTGACCAAAATACGTTGAGTGACAGTAGGATTGCCACCATCAATCGCAAGCGTTGCAAATGGAGCTGTTTTGGTGATCGTAGCCCCTACACCAGAAGATCCATTGTTGTAGGTAACAGTTCCAAGGTCGGCGGTAGTCGCGTAGTTACAAGCCGCATGATAATTGACGTTGCTAACCGCAGCATCAACATATGCTTTGTTTGTAATGTCGTTATTGTTGGTCGGCGTGGTGGTGATTGTGCCGCTTGTCATTGCAACGCTAGTTGCCGTTGCAACACCCAAGTTAGGCGTTACCAATGTAGGGGAATTAGAAAGAACATTGCTACCAGAACCGGTCGATGTTGTTACGCCCGTCCCACCATTTGCAACTGGCAAAATCCCAGAAACGCCAGACGTAAGCGGCAACCCTATCGCATTTGATAAAACAACAGAGGATGGAATACCCAAGGCGGGAGTAACAAAAGTTGGGGAATTATTAAGAACAACAGATCCGCTACCTGTTGATGTCGTAACACCCGTGCCGCCTGACGCTACAGGAAGCGTTCCAGTGGTTAATGCAGAAGTAGAAGTAGCGTACAGAGCGCCACCGCTTGTAAAGCTTGTAAGACCAGTTCCGCCATTCGCTGTACCAAGTGTGCCCCCAAGCGTTAATGTACCAGAAACAGTAATGGGGCCGCCAGTAAACGACAAGCCAGTAGTGCCACCTGAAGCATCAACGCTGGTGACTGTGCCAGCCCCCGTAATTGTTTTCCATGATGGGTTTGCGCCTGCGCCGCCTGTCTGCAACAACTGCCCCGATGTGCCGGGGTTTAATGGCTGCCATTGACCAGCTGCGCGATAAAGAAGTTGGCCCTGCGTGTTGCCAATTGCATAGTCAATAAGTGACGAAAGAGATACGCCCGTGGGAGAGGCAATGCTTCCTGATTCGTTGGCAAGAATGTACCCGCTCGTGATAGGAGCCAGAGCAATAGTTCTATTGGCTGACAGATCACCACCACCGGTCAAACCAGTACTAGCAAAAATAGTTCTGTTTGTTGGTACAGCGCCGATTGCGGCAGGTGTGATTGTCGCAGATCCAGCCGCCGTCATCCGGCCATAAGCATCAACAGTGAAGGTGCCTACCGTAGTAGCGTCACCATAAGATCCGGCTGAGACACCGGTTGGCGGTAATGAAATTGTCCCCGATGTGGTGATTGTGCCGCCGCTCAACCCGCTACCAGCTGTGACGCTTGTTACGGTACCAGATCCGAACCCTTGGCTCTTGACGTAAGCAGTTGTAGCAATAGTTGTGCTGTTGTCGCTGCTCAGTGCAGTTGGAGCAGTTGGCGTTCCAGTGAACGCAGGTGACGCAAGAGGCGCACCCGCAATAAGCGATAGAACCTGAGCCCCTGTAAGGTCTTGCGGATTAGCTGACCCGCCAGTGTTGTTGCCTTTGATCGTAAGCGTTGCCATCGGCGCAAGATAGGCATTGGTAACCCCACTTGATTGCAGCCCAATGGTGCCACTGGTGGTGATTGTGCCGCCAGACAAAGGCGCACTGGCTGTGACTGATGTAACAGTGCCAGTGTTTGTGTTCAGATTAGCAATCTGCTGGGACGTAACACGAACAGACGTGTTGCCCTGTACAGCCTCAAGATATTCCGACCCAGTGAGGGATGCAGTGGTAGGTAAATTGAGGATTGTTGTATTAGACATGCGTACTAACCCACCAACGGTATCTGATCAAAGCCATATGGAAGCCCGACTATAACAGTTTTCGCCACTGTTTGCGACTGCAAGAGGCTTGCTGAAGGTATAGTTTTAGCCGTGAGATAAGTAAATGCTGTCGCCGTTGTTACGGTTACGCTGTAAAAGCCGCATGCATCGGTGTTTGCAAGGTCTTCAATACTTATCTGGTCATTTGTAGACAGGCCATGAACGCCGTTACATGTAACAGTTACTTTGTTTGACCCGTCCGAACTGACAGAAAGCAAAGGTAACACCACACCATAATGCACTGACCCGTTTAATGGCGATATGGCATATGATTCGAGGCCATTCGGTTTACCGACAGGCTGCTCAACCATATATTGGCCATCTTGCGTCAATAGGTTTTGCCCTTGCGCCACGTTCAAACCTGTAATCGGGTCAATAATCGGCGGCACAACAGTCGTGTGGTAATTGGTTTCGTCCTGTGCATACGGTTCAACACGGGCATTGATGACTGGCAACGGATCTGCGGTCAAAACAATAGCGCGTTTTTGCTGCTGAGGCTCATCATAACAATGCTGACACACTAAAAGACGGATGTTGTTGAGCTTGGCACCGGCCCATTGGTATTGCCAGCGCAGATCAACGTGGTTGTACCACATGGAGCAACGATCGCAGACACCAAACGCCTGCGGGTTTCTCGAACTTACCCTTGCTCTACCAGCCTTGGATGCGTAGGCCATGCCATAACCTACCTGTAATAGCCAGAAATCATCGGTGAAATGTAATAAGAAACGTACTCGGTGTCTTGATCAGCGGCAATCTTGTATGATTCGTCCGCCTCAATTTTTAACTGAGCGCTTATGGGCTTGTTCCAAATACGTGCAAGGCGATAAGCCATGCCGTTAGCAAAAGCATCGAGCCAACGATACGGAACATCAAGCGTTTGACCGTTAGAAAAGTTGGCATCTTGGATCTGCTTCACAACATAGTATTTCAAAACAACGGCGCTATCATTAGGAACAGGCCACAACGTAATTGTAGGGTTAATCAATCGATCAAACCAGTAAACTGTAGCGGCTCCCTGCTGTGTCTTGTTTGCATAGGATGCGTATTCGCTGCGACTTACCGGGAAAATCAAACGGTCAATCGGCTGGCCCGAGCTGCTATCCTCGACATAGGCATCAAGGATCATGATCGTGCTAGGGTCAACATTATAGGTTCCCGTGCCAACGGTGAGCGTCTGGGTTACCAGTTGCACTTCCCAAAGGTTAACACCAAGGTTTGACCACCCAGCCAACAAAAGATTGGCGGCAGTCCTCGCGCTTTGCATGTGCTCTTGCGTGATAGCCGTGGGCCGTACATCGCAGATATTAAAAGCGTAAAGTATGACCTCGCCTAAACTTGGATTATATGCAGTCGTGCCGCTCGTTGTCATAGTAACCTCCAATTAGAAGGTTGTTGAATTGGCATTATTGATCAAATAACCACCGGCAAAGATTGACCCAATAAATGGACCGCCACTATTGGACTTCATTTGATATTGAATGTCAGTACCTGCCGGATGTGCTACTGGGACGGTGTATGGAATGTTAAAAATCTGCACAAATGGGGACTGTGACAACAATGTCGTGTTGCCGTTTACATTGTAATTGTACCCATTTTCTTGAATTGTATTGGCAATGTTAAATTTGTTATATTCAGCAAATGTCATGTAATTGCTTGAAGTAAAGCCAACGTTCGCGTTTGCTTGAATGTATGTCAAATAGAATGTGTACCCATTTGGCACAGTGTAGATAGACATTTGCGTTTGACCAACGCCAGCGTTAATTTGAGCATACAAAGTGCCACCAGCAGACTTTGCAGTGATGTTGCCAGCGTTAATGCCGTTGGTGATAAACAAGCCATTGATGCGGAAATAGGAATTGGTTGTCGTAACCGTCCCAGAGGCATTGAGCGTGGCAAGTTCGGTAAGGATATTATAGTTAGCATCCAAACCATTCACTTGGATAATCAAGCCAGCGTCCGTTGCGCCAGATGCGCTTAACAATACAAGTGGGATAGCCGAGCCGGGATAAACGTAAGCGCCACCAGATTGGGTCAAACCTTCCCACAATGGGCCCAGTGCAGTACCCGCTACTTGAGTGCTGTAACCAAAAATTTCAACCGGCTGGTGATTCGTAATCAAACCACGGCCAACTTGCAATTCAAATGGCTCATGCTTTCCATTTTGTGTAATGGACGGCCAAATAACGCCGGGTTGTGAGAACGCTGCCATATTACTTACCCTTCTTCGCTACTGCGGCATTATCGACAAGATTTGGATATGGGCGACCCGCAGCACGTGCACGAGCCTTAGCCAGCTGTATCTTCTTGCGCGACAAATGCTTTGTCACATGATCTTCTGGTGCTTTTGTATCCCAAAATGGCTTCTTAGTCATTAGCAATCCCACTTGCGTAGCGACTTATTGACCCGACTGTTTGGGTCGGCAGCCGCAGCCGCACCAGTCAATTTACGCTTTAAGCCCGTCATCCGTTCACAGAACGACTTATGCCGAGCATTGTCATGGTCTTTACTGGGGGCTTTGAGGTTATGACCCTCAGCTTTGGCCGAGGCACGACCTTTCGCATTTAATCCACCAGAAGGCGATTTGCCTTCGGAACGTTGCCAACTTGGTGTCTTTGCCATTTTAAACCTCTAAAAAGGAAACGGGGAGCCGTTGCAGACCCCCCGCTTGTTTTCAAATCTGACTAAGCAGATTAGTCACGCTCTGGCTCATAGGACTTATGAGCTTTGGGCTCGGTGCCCTTATGAGCAGAAGAGAAGGGGTTCATGTCAGAAGCTGCGCGACCGCCATGTTTACGGGCAGGACGATCGTGACGCTTTGCAGCATGCATGCCGTGGACATGACCGAGGTGCTTTTTAGCACGACCGCCACGCTTCTTGCCGTCCGCTTCCTTCACTACGTTAGAACCAGCGCCTGCATAAATGTCATGCGGACGAGGATCTTTGTCGAAGTGACCTTCTGGATCGTGCTCGGTTTTACCGCCGTGCTTACGCACTTTGCGGTTATGCTTTTTCATTTCTTCCATATCATCCATTCCATGATGCATATGTGCTTTGTGGGCATGGTGGGCGTGATGAGCATGATGACCTGCATGATGCCCATGATGCGCGTGGTGCCCGTGATGTGCTTTACCCTTCATGGTAAGCTACTCCTACGCTTGTGTTACGCCAAACAGCCCAGTGATGGAACTGATGTTGGCAAGTGATGGTGACTGGGTAACCAACAGACGCTTGGTAGCATCTGAAGCCGATTGTACTGCATAAGTACCGCGCACATCGCCAGTGGTGGTAGTTGCAGGTGAAGTAGTAACACCAGCAGTGTAACCAGTTGTCGAAGTGATCGCAGCGCCGTTCCAAGCAATGGCCACATCAGCATCAGCACCGGGGTTAAACGAGGCTGAATACAGAGGGAAGCCGTACACGTCACCGGTACCAACAGTCACGGTTGCACCAACGGTGCCGACTGGAGTTACACTTGCAATGTACTTAAAGGCTTTTGCGCCAGAGACAGTACCAGCGCCAGCTGCTGTAATGGCTTCTGACATTGGATAACCATAGATGTCATAACCCTTAACAGTGTAGACGGCAGTATCGCCCGATGCAGTAGTGATACGCACGTTCCGAGCAAGAGCCTTGGTAGGATCCCACAACTGAACAGTGCCAGCAGAGCCGAAAGAAACCAACCCAGCTGCACCATCAAGAGCCAAAAGGCCACTGACAGATGTACCTGTGGAGGCGTTTACAATTGAAACGCTACCAGTCACGCCCGTACCGGCAGTGAGTGTAACAGCAGTGCCAGACACAGGGGTCTGTGAAGTGGCAATGTTAGTTGCAGACAAAGCGGAAGGGACTTGGTTAACAGTCAAGATGCGGGTAAAGCCGAGGAAACCTGCGGTGATATTACCAAAACCTTGACCGGGCTCGTAGGTGTAGAACTGACGCGGATCAAGAAGACCCGCACCAGCATAGAATAAAGACGGACCCAATTCGGGGTTGTAATCTGCATAAGGCGCTTGACCAAATGCGATAACCGGACCAGAGAAAGCTGTAATAGACATTTGCTGTCTCCAATCTTACGAAGTTGGGAATGAACCGTAGATCGAACGCCAGTTGTAGTACGAGAAAGAGTAACGCTCGTAACCTTTAACAAGCAGGTTGTCAGTGACAAAATCGACTTGCATATCGGTTTCGAAGGGAATGCGCTCCATGTACGACAGACCGTCAATGTTGGTCAGCAAGAACCAAGCATATGCGGAGGTCAAGAAGTCGTTGACCATGTAGCTTTCGGGCAAGCCGCCAGCCGTGGTCAGAATCGCGTTCACATCGTTATCTGCTGTGCCGGGGCGCAGTTCGGTCTTCGTCAGACGAATTGCGATAGGCTCCAACTGAGGAGGAACGATCAGTTTACGACCACGAGCGAAGACCTTCAGACCAGCTTGGTCACGGAAGTTCGTACGAATGGCAATCATTGCGTTGAGCAATGTAGCTTCGTTCAGGTCAAACTGTGTCGTGGGGGTGTTAGCAACCGTACCACCGTCGATAGGATGGGCAGTGGAGCAAAGCGCCACGCCGTCACCGCCAACAGCAGAGTTGTAGGTGGTTGCAGTGTTCAACACGTTAGCGCCGTAGATTTCCTTCGTCTGCTGGAACGATTCGATCAAGCCGAGGTTGGAAGGTGCAAACTGTGTTTTATAGAGGTTGTCGTCGATTGCCTTACGGGTAATCGCATAGCCGAGAGCAATTTCAATGTGCTCTTGGTTGTAGACGTAACGCTCACCAGCGTTGTTATCGAACTTGGTCTGGCCGCCTTCGTTTTTCAACTGAGCGTAGCCGAGGTAGCGCATTTCTGCGGTACGTTCGAGAGCCATTTTCGAATCATGCTTGGTGAAGATCTTGTCATACTGTGACGGGATCTGCTCGTACTTACCTTCAACTCCACGGAGGCCGGGGAGGAGAAGGTCTTTGATGGCACTAAGATTAACAGCCATTGGTCCTTACTCCTTATTAGCCAACTGAAGTCAGCTGCTTGGTGCTGACGTTGTTGAAGGCCACGATTGCGTAGTTGTACGCACCAGCCGAAGTGCCGTTTGCGCCCGGAGGGTTAACAACGAGATCAACAACACGGAATGGCAGCGTAGCAGTGGTGGTCGGGGTGACAGAAATATCCAAGTAAGCGCCAGAGATACCGTTGGCAGTGTTGCCAGTGCCGTAGTTAAACTGGACGTTTGCGTAAATATTAGCAGTCGTAACACCCGTGCTGGACGAACCGCCGACTTGAACGAGGAACTGAGCGTTCGGATCGTTAATGATGTAAGCAGTTACGTCACCGTTAGCGTCAGAGCCGGGCCAATAGTTTGACCAAACAACGCGCTTCTGGGAAACGGAAAGGTATTTGCAGCCAACGAACACACCAGCGATCTGGGTGGTGCCGGGGCTGACAGAAGAACCAGCGATGTAACCAGTGTTCAAAGGATACACGGGATCGCCGAAGAAAATTGGGGTTGAGTAGTTTGAAGCAATCAGAGCTGTGACCTGCTCATAGGTAGGAGCAGAGCCGGTACCAGAAGTCTGACTGAATCCAAACGGCGCAAAAGTATTCGCCATGTCGGAAACTCCGGGGAGGGGGTTTGTTTTGTCGTCGCACCGAGCGAGACAGAAAACAACATACTGTTGTGAGTGCGCCACACCGGGGGCGCTGTTAGTATCAGTATTTATAAGTGGGTATTAAACAACTGTCAACACCCACTTAGTATTGGTCAAGTATTACTCGGTAGGAATACTCATGCGTTCCATGCTTTTACTAATGCGCGGTTTAACACGAGCATCAGCATCACGTGGGAGCGTTCCGTCTGGAGTGTCGTACAACTGGGCCTCTTTAGCGACAACTTGAGCACGTGCACGGCGCTTTTCGATGTCCTTAGCTTCCTCAGTCAATTCCTTGGGCCGCTCCATGAGGATCATGCCGTCCAATTCAATGGTTTGGCCCTTGTAACCGGCAGGCATCATCTCAGGATGACGGTCAACCGGCACTGGTTCCCAACCGCCACGGGCCAAATTGACCTCATATGCGGGATCTTCCTTGCCCAAAAGCGTCTTGCGCTTCCATTCATAAGACCAATCGTCGGGAACACCGGTCATATCGATCTTGTACCGATCGACTTCTTCCATATCCATGCCGCCACGAGCCTTGCGGATCTCAGCAGCACGTTCTTTAGCCGTTTTACGCACCTTTTTAATAGCACTAGGTGCAACAACAGCCTTGGTAACGTCTTCTGTTACCTCAGTATTTTGCGAATCACTCTTTCTCTGAACCATTACGGCCTCCTATCAATGAATTTTGCCTTCTTTACGCAAATCTTCGCGGTGTTTTGCGTATTCTTCGGGCGACATTTTCAACATTTCAGCAATCTCACGCTCTTCAGACGACAAACGAGCCACTAATGTTCGTCCTGATCCGCTACCAGCCACCGAGGAAGACGGTGCAGCAGGCGCTGACTGCCGCTTCTGCGAAGGTTTTGCAGCTGTCGCTGTAGGATCTGGCTCTGCCTCTGCTTTTTGTTCGTTCCGAAACCCCAAACGGCTCTCGACAAACTGGAAGTAAGCATCCGAATCAGGCGCATAGCCTTCTGCAACGGCCACGTTGTGTGCACGGAGCATTGATTCGTACTTCACAGGGTCTTTGACATACTCAGGATGCGACCGTACCCATGCAGCGGAGCGTGGTGACAGCTGTGATGCCACTTGTTCAACCGGGTCATTGATTGTCGGGGCACTCGGTGCTGGCCGGTTTTGCAATGCTTCCTTGCCATCTACAAGCTTGGACAGCTTATAAGAGTTGCTGGCGATAAGTTCCTGCATCTCAGCGGCACGATCGTACGCACCAGTGGCCAATGCCTCGGCATATTCACGCTTTAATAGGTCTGCGTTGCGCTTTACAGCTTCAATTGCATTGTTAATGAGGTGCATTTCATTATCTGCAACCTCAACCTTAGCTTGTTGAGCGACACGAGCAGCCTCATGTGCAGCTGATTCGGCTGCAAGACGCTTTTGCTTTTCCTCTTCAAGCTGGGCTTTGAGAGCCTCAATGCCTTTATCAAATGGCACTTCATTGGCTGGTGCGGCGGCATTGGCTTCAGCCTCTGGCGCTTCAATGACAACCTCAATGTTGTCCTTCTGTTCTTCATCTGACATCATTTACTCCTTACCAAACAACATCCGGCGCATTGACCTTGCCCCGAACGGCGCTGTCATCGAGAATGCGGCAGAGAACCCCATGCACCGTGATGGACCATCCATCAGACGGTTTGAAGTAAACCCAATCGTGAAGTTTAACGTCTACGTCTTTGAAAAAGTTATCGTTTTCTTTGTCAAAAGCTAACGGACCAAGCTTGATCACAAGCCCAGCTTTGCCTTGATACTTGTCTTCATCGCGGTTCTTTTCTGGCAACCAAACACCAGTCGATGTTTGCTCTGGGCGCAAGTAAATAGCCACCAGAACTTGGTTGTTAAACAGTTTCACATTTGAGATGTCGCCCATGTCATCAAGAATTACCTTCTTGGGATCGACACTATGATTCATACGACGATATGGCATTTCGGTTTTGTTCCTCTTCAATTTCCCATATGTGCTTGCCCCTGCGGACAAACACTTCGGCATCATCCAATATTTCGAGGGAACGCCTTAAACCGCTAAGAATGCCGCATTCACGGGCATATTCTCTTTCGGACATGTAACCCATTGTGATTGACTCAGTAATCTTACCAATCAGCTCATGTATCTGTTTGGCAACTTCATGTGCTACTGACGAATCATAAGGTTTCATTGCGCCTCTCCAAGTATTGGCGCAAGTAAAATGGGGGCATGACCTGTTAAAGTCACACCCCCACAATCAGTTTTACACGGGCTAGAAAGTATTACTTGCCTTTGTGGCCGTAAGCTTTGATTTTCTCAAGACGGCCAAGGCCGCCGCCAGCTGCGTGATTGATCACATGCTCAGTACGGGCAACACGACCGCCAGTTTTCCGCCCCATAGGAGGCTGCATTGGGGGCTGTTGCTGGCCAACACCGCCTTTGGCTGCAAGCAACGCAAGGTTGGGGTCCATCCCCATCGGCATCCCGCCCATAGGTGCACCCGGCATCGGGGGTTTATTAGGTTGTGGAACAGGCTGAGGGGGCATCATACCGCCAGCTGGTTGAGGTTGCCCCTGCGGCTGCCCACCATGTGGCGCAATCACAATATTGATGCTGGTCTTGCCCTTGCCGACCTTGCCACCCTTGGCATGCTTGGAACGGCCACCGTGCTTGCGGTTAGAATAACCGGTTTCATCGGCTGCACGTTCGAAGTCCCGGGTTGCATTGCGTAACTTTTCTTCGTTGTTATCGCTATCCATCAAATAATCATCAGCGGCTTCAACAGCAGGACGACGAGCTTTTTCATATTGGGTTAACTCACTACGGAACCCACCGCCGCCCATCTTGGCTTTGCGGCCACCGACAGCGCCGGGGATCTTCTCTTTGCTATTGCCAGAGAATACACCACCACCTTGGTTCTTTTTGCCTTCGGCTTTACCGCCCCAGCAATGCTCTTCGCGCTTCATTGCAGACGGCTTGACCATCTTCTTAATCAGCTTCTTGTCTTCGGCAACGTCAGGGTGCTTTGCTTCGCCGCCCTTTTTAAAACCAAGTGCCTTAGACCGCAAAATGCTCTTACCAGCCGCACCAGTGGGCAGCCCGGGGTTAATACCACCCAAACCAACATTAGCGCCCGTGTTCATCGCATTGATACGGTTGCCAGCAGCCATGACAGGGTTCATGAGATTTGTCGTCGCCCCACCAGCGTCTTTGCCAGCGCGGCCACCCTTCTTCATGCCACCAACGTGCTTTTTGCCGTCACGGTAATCATTGGCTTTGTTCATGTCGCGGTTGACGAAACGGTCAACTGTGGGCATTTCGCCGGATTTGCCGCCGCTCTTACGAGCTTTGCGGTCATGGCGCATTTTGCTGTGAGCGCCTTCAATCTTATGAACAACCTTACCACCACGCTTAAACTTGCGCTTGGAAATAGGACGCAAACCGGTCTTAACATCAGCATTAAGGGGTTCAGCAGGGGTCCAATCAGAAGAATCGACCTTCTTTGGCTCGGCTGCATTGTAAGATTTCATCTTCTTTGCGCGGGAAGCCTTAGCTTCCTTGGAATAGGTGTGAGACATAATGTGCCCTTGGTGCGGTAATGGATTAGCCCGATTTGGCTATCTTACTCAATATTTGCATAGCATTCAATGGTAACCCAGTATCGGAATACTTAGAAGATACTTTCTTCAATGCTGCATCTACTATGCCGCCGTCAGCAAATCCTGCTTGCTGGAATGTCGTAGGCCCAGAAGAAAAATCCCCTGATGGCAATACGGAGGGTGTTGCCGGTGAAAATGTTGCAGGCCCAAGCGGGGCATAAGACATATTAGGAGGGGTTAACGTAGGTGTTATTGGGTTAACTGGATCTGGTATTTTGGGCTTATCAGGCGTTTGCGGCGTATCACTTCCACCTTCATGGCCGCCATCACCGCCGCCACCCTCTGCACTGCCAAATCCGCCAGCGTCCGCGCTGCCAACATCCCCAGCGCCATATCCGCCCATATCACCGCCTTCTGGGCCCATACCGGCTGAACCAGACGAGCCGCTTGAAGAGCCTGATGCCGACCCAGAAGATGACCCTCCAACATCGCCGCCGCCGTAGCCACCCATATCGCCGCCTTCGGGCCCCATACCACCAGACGAACCACTGCTATCGCCGCCACCAGCCCCGCTTCCAGATCCGCCACTGCCGCCACCACCACTGCCGCCGCCACCGCCTCCTCCGCCGGGTCCGCCGCCTGCTCCATCGCCGCCTCCCCCATCGCTACTTCCATTACCACCCCCGCCGCCGCCGCCGCCGCCGCCACCGCCGCCGTCACCGCCGCCGTCACCACCACCATCACCCCCATCAAACATAGGAATGCCGGTCAAGTCATTGATGCGGTTATGTTCGTGGCCAACAATGTAACGGTTAAAATCTAGTCCAGCGCGTTCAAATGCACGTTTAAGGTCAAGAATAAGGCCGGGGTAAGCTTTTTGGAACGGGATTGGCAACACAACTTCGCCGTGCGCCAAGTGGCCAATATACTTGTCGCGGCCCTTACCCATGCCAGCCGCAACTTTCAAAGTCCTATTAACCCGTTGGTCAACCATGTGTTATCGCCCAAAGTTTGTTGTCAAAAGTATGCACAAACAGCAAATTGCCATCTGACACGACAGCATTCGTCATTCTCTCAGGGAACTGATAACGATACATTACGCTTAACGTATCTGGGTCCATGCCTATCACTTCGCCCTTTGACGTACCAAAATACACTATTCCGTCAATAATGGAAGGTGAACTGTGTATCTTCTCGCCCATATCAAGGGCTGCAACAGTACTCTTAGTGGCCAAATCCATGACAATTAGCTGATCGTCCGAAGATCCGCAGAATACTCTGTCCCCAACAATGAGAGGTCTTGTGTATATCAGGTCATCTGTTTGATATGTGTACAATATTATGTTGTTTACAAAGTCCCAAACGTACAATTTGCCGTCAAATGCGCCAAAAACGATAAGATTCCCCTTAACCGCTGGGTGATACTTGACCGCAGCTCCAATCTTAAGTTCGGCTCTCACTCTCCCATCATCTGGGTACAACACCAAAATGCGCCCATCATTTGTCCCAGTAACGATATAGCCAGTTTCCTCGGCATATACGGGCGATGAATGCTGCTGGATACCGACAAAGTGCTCCCACACCTTTTGACCAGTATGTGCGTTAAAGCATGCCACCGAGCCGGGGCGGTCTTTGTCTTTGTATTCTAGCCCAATGTAAATGTTGCCGTTGGCGTAACAGGGGCTTGCCCCGATCCAGTCGCAAACTTTGTGGTCAAATATAACCGTACCCGAATCAACGTGAATGCATGTCAGGCGGCCACTGTATGCGCCAAAGTATACCAACCCATCAACCACGATTGGCCACGACACCGTGCCCTTGCCTGTCGTATCCTGCGTGTCATGACACCACCGTAGCCGTCCTGTATTGGCTTCAAGACACCAAAACATGCCTGAATCAGACCCAAACATGATGCTGCCATTGTGTATAACAGGCGTTGACTTGCAGACCGCAAAGTGAAGGTTTGGTTTTGGGGCAGCGAACGTCCATTGGACCGAATACTTGGTATTGGGCACATGCTCATGCGGGTAGTTAAAGTTAAAATCATCCAGATTAAACAGGCTCTTGACCAGTAACTTGTTTTCAATCGTCGCCTTTACCCCATGTGACGATTGGAAATTCAACAACACAAACGCATGCTTGATCTTGCATCCTGCATCACGCAACTTGACTGCCGCATTGATCACCGATGAGCCGCTGTTCATCGAATCATCAACGATAATCACCGGCAAATCATTTGGCTCACCGTCAATTAAAGCCTGTTGTAAGTGCTTTTTGCGCTTCTTGCGGACAATCAGACCGTTGATTTCTTTGCCTCGTTCCCATGCCTTCTGCATGATGGCTGTCATGAGCGGGATGCCAGATGTTTCTACCGCCGCTAATTGGTATTCTTCGCCTTCATGCGCTTTTAGAAACTCAACCGCAAACTGATTGAGAATATGCGGGTCAAGCATTGCCCTCCGCAAATCAAAGGCCCAAGTCATCTTGCCGCCATTACGCATGACAAGCTTATGTCCTTGAGCCTCCGTATAGATGCAGTTGTCTTTGATGTACTTGATTAGGTCTTTGATAAACATGTTGGCTTCCTAAGTTGGTTGATGCCATACTTAAAATGCCGGTCACCGACCCAGTCAATCATATACTGCGCTTAGGGATGGGAAATGCACACGATGGCCTGCGTCAACTTCCCCGCCGTTAGCATATTTGCGCTTTACGTGCACATCTTTGTCATTGAAGACAACGTAGTTGTATGTTTTGTCTTCATCATCGTCATCTTTATACCGAGACAGTTCGTCTAAGTACTTGATGCCTTTGACACCATGCTCATGCAGCAACCTAGCCGCTTCCTTGGGATCTTCATGGATAAGCTGGTAGATCTCTCGGCCCTTCAAAGCACCCGAAACATACTTATACTTTTGCTCATGCGATGGGTTTTCTCTGTTGATTTTATCCTCAATCAACTTGCTAACAGCCCGGTTAACTTTGTTCGGCTGGTTAACTCTGAACTCGTCCCAATCCAAAAAATCATTTGGGTGCGCGTTAATGCCGACCTCATACATGTGGCCTCGTGCGGCGTTTCTGTATGAAGACAGGACGTTTGCAATACGGGTAGGGTCAAACTGACGCAACCTTGAATTGCCAGCCTGAGCCCATTTTGCAGCGGCATGGGGATCATGCTTTTCATCCGTTGCCCATTTATGCAGATCCATTTGTGTGTCGCGGTCTACACTCTTCATCTCAGGCGCATGTTCTAATATATGGTCAATCAAATACGTGTCTTGACCAGCCAACTTGTCCCGGTAACTCTTTGCAACGCCTTCATTTTGAGCAAAGTATAGCCCATGCCCAAACGATTGAGCGCCTTCACCAGTGCCTATCTGGCTTGTTTGGAACTGGTCAAAGTCATGGGGCGACCCATGATAAGCTGTGAGGTTTTGTTGGCTTTGATCGTCCATCACGGTTTCCCATGAAAGATCGGCAGATGCCCAACAATGTGAATGCCGGGGATGCTAGCAGCTGGGTGATTGCTATAAGATCCTACAGAGCCACCGCGTTTAAAATGAAATGGTTTGCCAGCATGATCTTCTGGAACGCCAGACATAAGCGTATGCCAATCGGGGCGCTCATACCCCTCCGCTGCCATAACTTGCTCTTCATTTTTGGGAAACTGAGCGTAAAATGCTTCTTTACTAAGCGCCGGTTTCATTTGATTTCTCCACTTGGTTGTTATTGTTCAAGTCAGGTGTTTGTTTTCTCATCTGCGGGGCAATAACCACTTGCTTATTGGTTGCCTTGGTGGCCCCCAGTTTAGGTTTTCCAGACGGCCCAAGTTCAGTTGATTCTTCACGTTCATATGTTCCCTTGGGGGTTTTTGTCCGACCCGGGTCATATTTAACAAAAAAACCTTTTGAATCTTTATGTGCCTCTCCTACCTTACCAAAACCTTTTTTGTTTTTCAAACCAACAATAACACCTTCTTCGCCCTCAGACTTCCCATATGTATCTAAAGGTCTAAAGTCATGCATGTCACCGTTGATAACACGGTATGTTTTGCCTGTCTCTTGATCATGGACCGTTTCTGGCAAATGCTCTTTATCAGTAAATGCCATAGCCACATTGTCACCATTGTCTAACCGGCGGCGCATTTGATGCCAATTTGTGTGCGGGTTGTGCACTTCTGGGTCAGATACTCCAGTTGATGAATAGGTATAATGATGGTTACTAGCCACCGGCTCATACTTCATTTTGGTGTAGTCATAAAATGAAACGTCAGGGAAAGACTTGATAATTGACTGATGGATGCGGGGATGAATGTCCGACAAAGTATTAAGCCGAACACCTAAATGGTTGCCATTGTTTTCCGCTTCATGCCGCGCCGCAGCAATTTCATCGTATAATCGAGTGGCAAATGCACCTGCGTGGTTCATCATAAACAAAGTTTTGTTCAAGCTGTTAAGTCTCGGGCCTTCAAACGCGGAAAGGTCCATGCCTCCGCCGACTTTGAAGTAGTTGCCGGATGTTTTACCTAAGCAAGAATCTTTGCATGATGCATGGTTGGGGCATGTATTAAAGCCGCCCATTTCAAATGCGGGAGCCAACGGCAGCCCCGTTGTTTCAATGCCACGCCCATCAGGAAGCTTAACCGGCTCTTCTCCTTTGTAGCCTTTTTCGCTTTTAAGAAGTTTTTCGTTTTTGCCTAACAAGCTGGAAATCTTATACTTTTTCATTATGGCTTTGGCTGCGTTGCTGTTAGCAACACGATCAGCCCGGTCCAAAGATTTGTGGTGTGCGATCGCGTCATCAAATGCGAACCCCAAACTGTTCATGTTTATCTTTTGGGGATCTACCGTAGGAAATGGCCGAACAGGACCAGATATGCTGCCACCTTGAGGTTGTATTTGAAATTGAGGACGCTTACCCGCATTAGGCTGCGGCATTTGGGCAGGTGTAGGCGCAGGTGTAGGCAATGCTTGCGGGTTAGATAAGATTTGCTTTGCTAAGTCTACTGTATCGTCGGCCATATCTTAACCCGGCTGTTGAAGTTTCTGGAGCATCTCAGGCGACACAAAACGCTGCACCAGAGCCATTGTATCGGGGTGCTGGGCTATCTCCTTAGCCAACTGTGCAGCTGCCAGCATCTCACGGCTTTCACGGTCCTTGGCACGGTTCTGTGCTTCCAGCTGTTCTGCCGCTGCCTTGATCTGCATCTCTTTGTGCTTTGTCTCGGCATCCATGTGGCGCGATTGAGCGTCTAGCATCTCAGCTGCGTTCATATGCGTATTAGGCGGCCCAGAGAGTTTGTGGGCAGCCTCAGCAGCCTTCGCACGAGCATTCATCATCGTGGCCTGTGCCTGAGCCTTCACCAGCTCTTCCTTCGGATCTGGCGGCGGAGGTCCGGGCGGTGTCATGAACCGCTGGTAGTTATCCCAACCCATACCTTTCAACTCGGCCTTGACCACTTCAACCATGTTAATGAATTGAGGTGCTTGTTGAGCAAGTTGCGATAAAGCATTGATTTTCATCATTCTTTGCATGTGGCTTGCTGTGTTCGGATCAGCCTGCGGCACCAGATGGTAGTCCTCAAGGCAACGCAAGAACAACTGCTCATCCCACGGCATGGCTGGCTTCTTGTTGCGCTGCCAGAATGATTCGGGGTGCTCACGGAAACAATCAACCAACAGCTGAAACTCTTCGGCCTGTGCAGCATGCATGCGCTTGTGCACCGAGTTCATCACCTTGGTGGCCTGCTCGATCAACGCAATAGTCGTTCCAACGGGTGCGTCCTGTTTGCCTTCACCCACCGGCAACTCAGCTGTGCCACCGACACGCTGCCCTGTTTGACGCATAGCATCAATCAAGGTCATGAGCGTGGCGCTTGGCTCCTTGTATGGCAATGGCATCACCACATCGCCGATCGCTTGGCCGCCCGTCTTGATCTGGGCACCGCCGCCCGGAGGCACACGGAAGATGTTGCTATTCTGGCGTGATCCCACATCGGAATACAGGAAGCCGGGGAAGTTGGCATACATACCAGCATCGAGCAGCTCACGCAGACCCGCCGTAATGGCATTGGTGGTGTTGCCGAGCATGTGCAGAAGGCCGATGTCGTAGAACCCTAGTCCGGGGACAAAGGGGAACTTGACATACATACGCCGCGCCTCGGGGAGCTCCTGATCATCCTCATTGTAATTGCGCCGAATGGCCAAAACCTGTTTCGACGATACGTCAATGGTAACACAATAAGGGATTTCGAGGCCTGTAATCTCTCCATCAATCTTATGCTCAAAGCCCTTGATGTCGAGTTCGCAGCAGATCTCATAGATCTCCCGATCACGATCTTCGGCTTGGAATGTTTCAGGTTGCACACCTTGGATGTTGGCTTTCTCAAGCTGGGCCGAATCGGGCGTGGTTTGCATAGGTTGCGACAGTTGCACATCTCGGTACGCCCCAATGATTTGCATGCGCTTAACCACACTGGGCCGCATCATCACGCGCTGAGTGATTCGCTTGGCATTGGCCAGATCCGTTGCCGTGTTGTTGACGATGAAGTCTTCGGCATCAATTGATTCGCTGACAGGACGATTTCGTAACGGACAAAAGTAAACTTTCTTTACGCCAGTGCCGCCAAAGCCATACAAGAACAGCATGCGGTCGGTGTCTGGGTAATACTCGGTGGCCGTCACCGTGAGGTAATGGTTCATGTCCTTCTCTAGCGCCTCGGCTAGATCGTCATTGTCTGGGCTCAGTCCGTTCCCATCAATGCGGACCTTCATCGGCCCATCGGTAGGCAGCAGCTCAGACCGAGCATTGGCTTGGAACCGCAGCACAGCCTCCAACAGCAGAGGGTCACGAACCTTGCTCATGCCCTCAATCGGTGCACCGTCAGCACTGCCTTGCAAGCCGGGGATCTCGACCTTCAGGCCGAGCAGGCGCAGACCCTGTGCCCGTTCCTCAATCCATTCCTTGCGGCTGTCCATGTCCTGCTTAATGCCACGCAGCAGTTCCTCGGCAATGCGGGACAGCTCCATGTCATTGATTTCATCGGCGAGGTTGGCGAACCAGCCGGTATCCTTCTTGCGCTTCTTGGCCTCCTCAATCGGTTTCCCGTCGAGTGAGACAGAGATAGAGCCATCGCCGTGATCAATGCGGAGCACGTTGCCGTCAGCGTCCAGTTCAGGCGTATCGCCTTTCGGGCCTTCCTGCTCAATGACGACATCAACACCGTCAACATTGACGGCCTTGGATTCGTCGCCGGGCATACGTATGTTGCCGCTAAGTCCGGGCGTAATAGGCATGGCTTATCCTTCAAATATACTTAATCAATACTATTACACTACTTTCCCTAGATTGGGTATAGTGGTTTGTGGTCGTTATTACCACGGAAGACCTTGCTGGCGCTCACTTCTGCCGCTTTCTCCACCGCACGTGTAATCATGCCCGTTTTACGCATGAATGTCAGTGCCTGCACCAGCGTATCCACGAGGTCGTCGTTCTTGCCTTTAGGAAAGCTTTCACATTCAGTGATCACCATGTCCGCCCAGACACGGAACTGCATACCAGCTTCATCGAGGCACGGCGCATATATAAGCCCGTCAGCAAGCAAATGCTGGATCGCATAGGCTCTGGCTACCTTGTCCATTGCGCCGGGGTTCTCAAGCCTCACCTGCCAATCCTCGTGGGCATATACGCGCCGCAGCTCCTGCTCCAACGAATGCCCTGCCGCCTTGTTTTCGTTCAGGATGATGTCCACTTTGTGGTCTCTGGCCATCTTGGCCACCATCTCGGTCAACTCGTGGAACTCGACCTTGCCCCGCCATGCATGCACCATCATGATCCGTGGGATGTCCTCAGTCTCAACACGTGCGAAGCTGGTGCTCACGCGACCGCCCGGGCCTTGGATAGCCGACACGCCCGATGGCTCCTCAAAGATGCCCCAGACCGTGATGGCGCTGAAGTCGTTCTCCTGCTTTGTCGTGTATGCCGTATCCACCGACATGATGACGATCGAGAATGGAGGGTATTTCTCCTCTAGCCAAGGCTGGAACCACTCACGCTTAATGACACCACCACCGGCAGGTGTAGGGCGCTGTTGCAGCTGACCAGCCGCTCCAGTGAGAAGCGTGGCTTCTAACAACCGCACTTCATCCTCACCGAAGCGATCTTCCCACAGCAGCTCACCCTCAATCGTGCGTGGATCTTCCCAGCCGATGACGGTCATATACTTGCGCTCTGGCTCAAACCGCATAGGCAGCACCAAATGGCACCAGTCACCTACGTCACGCGACAGGATGTGGCCAGTGATGTCTCGCTCACTGAGACGCTGCTGGATCACCACACGGCAGCCAGTCTTCGGATTGTTCAGACGGGTTGACCATGCATTGTCGAACCAGTCGGTTGTCGTCTCAAGCACCGCGTCCGAGTTCGCCTCAAGCGCATTGTTCGGGTCATCGAGCAGCAGGAAGTCACCACCGAAACCCGTTGTCGATGCGCCCACCGATGTTGCAATGCGAGATCCACCGAGCGAGTTCTCAAACCGCTGCTTGGCGTTAACATCACCTGTTAGTTTAACATGTGGGTATAAGTCATTGTATTGCTTAGAAGAAATCAATCGGCGGCACTTCACGCTGTCCTGCAATGATAGGTTCAAACCGTAAGACGCACACAGGAACTGAACGCCCGGCCCCGATGTCGGCGTGATCTCACGTTGCGCCCACACCCATGCAGGAAAGAACGTCATACAAATCAATGACTTAGAGAAACGCGGCGGAATGTTGATGATCAGATTGCGGATGCCAGTGCCATCGACCATCGAGGTCAGATGCTCACACACCGCTTGGATGGCAAAGCCGCCTTCCACGAACTCAGCCGAATCAACCACCGGCCAGAAGTAGCGCATGAAGCTGTAAAGATTGTCTTGCAGCTGGAATGCTCGGAACTGCCTCAGCGTTTCCTTTGCGTCAATAGGTGCAGCGCTACCCGTAATCCGCTCAATACCCGGTAGAAGAACACCCGTTGGAATTGTTTCACGTGAAACATTTTGCTTACTCTTCGTCATCTGGCGCTTCTTGGGCCTCTATTGCCAGTGTCAAAGCCTCTTGTATCTGCACCATTGCTTCGGGCGCTAATGTAGCAGGATCAATGACTTGCATGTTGATCTGCACCGGGCCATCACCAGACGGACCAGTGAGAGCCATCTTTTGCTCAGAGTATTTCTTCGGCGACATGCGGCCAGCCAACCATTTGCGCGTGTCAATTTTGAGCCGAGCAGCCGTGATTGCCTCGTTGCTTTCATACTCAGCATCAGCAATTGCAAGCATATCATCGACCAGCGAATCAGCATGAGCTTCACGCGCACGTGCGTATTGGTCGCGGAAGTTTTGATGCGCGACAAGCCATCTAAACACAGTCGCACGATCCGGCATATGCGAACCGAGCACGATCGACCGCAATGATTCGCCTCCAGAGATTCTCACACAGATCTCGTCAGCAATCTCCTGCGTGAATGAACTTGGTCTGCCTAGCGGTTTCTTAGTCATCTTTGCGCCTATGTCCATAATCTTTGCCGTAAAGCCCATGATTGAACGCTGGGCGTGTGGTTGTCAGATATTCCTTCTCACGTGCCTCACGTTTGCGGATCTCATCCCACTTCTCTAGCGTTAGTCTGGCTTCTTGCCGTCTCGCATGATCTGCAAGCGTTATGCGTGGAATACCGAGTGGATGTGTCATTTGGCCCCCCAAACATTATCTTTGTTCTTTTCCCACTCAATCCAATACTCAATGTCTTTGGCATTCATTGGTCCATGTTCGTCAAGCATGCGTAAATGGTTCCTTAGCATTGCCTCTGGCATTTCAGCGACAGTCATGCCGTTTACTTGGTAATCTTTCTTAACATACTCTTTTTGCTCTTCAGTGGCGGTATTTAGCTGTTGGGCAGCGAATGAAACCTTTTCATCCACATTGAGCTTCCAACCGACTTGATTGGTCCCGTCATCATTGAATATGTAGTTAAACCGGCCAAAAAATGTACGAGTTCCTGCCTTATTACCATTTGAGAGTTCCCAATATAACGCACATGGTGTGTCACAGAAGCGTGTAGCTTTCTCTAATGGCAGGTAAAGCACCTCAAAGAATGGCTTTGGGTGCTCTATGGCTTTCAGTGCCACTCCATCCGCATTCTTATGGGCTAAGGCAGGCAAAGTTGACGCGGCCAGTACTGACCCCGCTCCAAGCAGAAATTGACGTTTGTTGATCATTTAGCGTTCTCCATTTGTTTCACGTGAAACATTTTTGCCGATGTCTTCGTAATCTTTAAACCATTCCATATCCACCGCAGTCCATCCGTCGATCTTTTGTGGCTTCTCATAGTACCGAATATTGCCCGTTTTGTCGTCAAAATAAGCATGCTTTAGCGTAAATGCATGCCCATTGAGCCGATTTAGTGCTTGCCCACGATATGGCGGGTACAACTCAAACTCGTCATGCACAAAGCTTGGATCGTAAAACCGCCCACGAAGGGCACCCAGTCCCATGATGACAAAAGACTTGTCTTGTTTGAGATGGTCAGTGCTATCGACATGATTGAAGCGCCATTCACGTTTGAAGGCGTTCCAAGATTGTTTGAGCCGTAGCCATTGCCGTTTAATGAACTTAAACATTTGGTCCCTTTAAGCTCGAATTGTCTAACATGCTGAACATTTTACACCGATTTGGCCGTTTTGTCTGTCTGGCCGGACGTTTTGCACAGCTCCGCCCTCCGTCTACCCTCCCTCCCATCTGTGGACGATGAGCAGGATAACGGTCTTGAGGGAAACACATGACGCTGTATAGCACAGGTGCCGTGACGGTTATGCCGCCTATCGCTTGGCCAGAGCGCCTCCCTAGCCGCTTGAGGCAGCTAATCTGAGGGGTATGTAGACCTGTGTTGCTCCCTAAGCTGTTTAGCCATCGGGACCGCCGGAGGGTGAAAAACGGCAGCGTCTTAGCCATGTGGTGTAGGTTCATGGCAAACCTCATCACTGAACCATTTTGGACCGTACCAGTGGCAGCTCGATCGGCTTTTGCCGGACTACCTCCCGATACGACTATTCACATGGCAGGAGACGTTTGCACTTGATGTCCGCGACTGTTCGCGTTACAACTCTTGTGCTGAACCTGTTTACCCGCCAAGACAAACAGTTTGGTTCAGTAAGCCCGGTTAGAGATTACTCGCCGGGCTTTCTATTGCCTACTTTACTAATCGAATCACTTGGTATCAATCCCAACCAAGCGCTTGAACGCCTCAATCAGCGCATACTCAATGAGCGCGTCACGCTCTTCTTTCGTCAACTCAATCTCCAAAATGGCACCGCCATCTGGCTGATCAATGATCTGTAAAATTTCCATGTTTCTTCTCCTGTTTGATTAAATTGTCCTCAATCATGCAAGTTCCTTCGTATATGATCTTCTGCAACCGCAAAAACAGCTCTTTCTCTTCTGGGGTAGCATTACGATTCATGCTCAACGCTTCTTCAGACATCTTGTATTCATACTTGGGCCGTTCACCTTTGCCGTCCCAGTCAAATTGATTCGCCATCTTCATCCTCCTCTGGACCGAGCCGTTTCACAATAGCTTGTGCCATAGTTAACCGCCCATCTTGTCGGCCTAAAAAATAAGCCTCAGTGATAGCTTTCTCTGTCAAACCATGCTCATCAATAAAATAGTTTGGCACATTTTCTTGCGCTTTCTTTAGCTTAGGGCTTGTGAACCACGCTTTGACGCATATTTGCCGTAAATCGCGCTTCAGCCACCGGATTTGCATGTGCGCCTTTTCAAGATCCGTTGCACCGACCATCACAGCATCCCATCAAATGTGTCACGCAGCGCTTCCCACATCCAAGCGGCCATAATAAGCATCACGCTGCCAGCCATAAACAACAGCCAAAAAGTGCCGATAAATTCAATCAAATCTTCCATCACTCTTTTTCCTTTAACCATTCATTGTATCCATCATCATTGACCGTGATATGGATGTTTATATTGGCCAGTTCCAATATTTTTTTGTAAGCGTGGTCATACATTTTATTGCAGATCAGCATTCTTACGGGATTGACCAGCTTATAAAGGTCTTCTTTATCCATTGTTTGCTCCTGTTTAATTTCAGCATCCATAATTGCCGCAGCTCTCTTTACATGAAGCATACCCCATAGGGCATTTCCATTTGCTAGGTTTTACCTCTCCAAAAACCTGCTCAACAACAGCCTTTGTTTCTTCAGTCATGTAAAACCATTCAGCTCGTGCAACATAGCCACTGACCTCTTCTAATGCTTTCCGCAGCCGTTCAATCTCGTCAGCGGCTTCATCAAGCCTCATTGCAATCCGTAAAGTAGGCGAATGTCCGCGCAACCATTTAACAATGTCCATCACTCTTTCTCCCCTAGTGCTTTGGTTAGTATACGCTCCCAAATTTTGCAGCTGTCTAATGCACCTTCTAAAGTTGCTTCTAAAGCCGCCACACGCTCCCGCAGCCGTTCAATCTCGGTGGCGGCATCTTCAAGCAATTCATGTGTGCTTTCTTCAGGCGACCAACGACGCAACCGTTCAACGATGTCAGCCATATCAATATCCTTTTCAATTTTGTCGTATGCTTTTTCTAAATCTTCTCTTAGTGCGCCATTTAAAATAGACATAAACTCTTTAGATATTACTGCCATCACTCGTTATCCTTTTTTAAAGAAAACATTTTAACCACATGAACTGATTTGTGGTTTTTCTTTTCAATCAATTCCTGTTGCATTTCAGACATATGATATTCCATATTTTCCATTGCTAAAATTTTTTTTATATCAAGAGTAGTCTCTGGATTAGCAGGCCAACCTCCAAAAATTGGTGGCCACAAAGGCATAGATAATTTGTCTTTTGATTTTGTCATCACTCTTTCTCCCTTAGTGCATTGTACGCAATCCATCCCAACGCACTCATTTCTTTTTGGCCATATTTATTTGCACATGCGTCACGCTTAACAATTTCCTGCAACGCTTCCCGCAGCCGTTCAATTTCGTCAGCGGCCTCTTGGCATATTGGATCTGTCACTACTCCCATTTCGTCAGTTCCCCCAAAAGTAACTACAAGTTGTTTCCGCAATCGTTCAACAATGCCCATCACTCTTTCTCCCCCAATGCTTTTTCAGCAACCCGCACACAACCTTCAATGATTCCCCATAAGTTTGCTTCGGCGGGTGTTGTTGGCGCGGGTATATGTTCACGTTTTATGTCCGCAATACTTTGCAACGCTTCCCGCAGACGCTCAATCTCGTCAGCGGCTAAATTAATGATCGGCTCTTGGTGCCATTCAACATTTAAATTTTCTAGCAGTTCAACAATGTCCATGTTAGGCCTCGTTTGGTTGTTAGTCTTGGATAGGTATGAAGTATTCCAGCACTTCTTCAAACGCCTTGAGACGTTCGGCAAGCAACATGTAATCTTCATACGGGTTCAAGCTGAATGCATAGACAGGAATGTCATTGGTAATGTTTGCCATGTCTTTTTGAGTGTATTCTATCTGCCGTTCCAGCTGAGACCGCACGAGCTCCTCGACCAGATCCGGGTTGTTCATTACCAATGCTTTGATGATTTCTTCGTTCGTCATGTTTAGCTCCATTTGGTTATATGTTAGTGTGTATCTGTTAGCTTTAAGTTGCCCCATTTGATCTGTTGCACCATTGGCATATAGCGCAAGTAGAACTCTGGGTGATCGCTATTAGCTTCGCAAAGTTTCCGAGCCAGCGCAATCATCTCTGGATCGTAAACGTCTTTAGCATACAGCCTCTCGTTAAGGATAACCTTGGCCGTTTTGTTGTCTCGCAATAATAGTTCGTTGTCGTCCAACATATGCCCAACCATCCGATCAGTGCTGGGCGTTAGACCCGCTTGTGCATGCACACACATAAATCACCTTACAGCTTGTATGATACCATAAAAAGAAACGCTAAAGCAATGAGAAGCCATACAAACTCCTCCATCAGCCGAAGTCTTTAGTCACAGCCATCATGCGGAGGTTCTCAGCCAGCCACAGCATGTCACCATTGGTCACATTGACCGCAGTGCCTTTGACACCATCGGGGCAGTCAAACAGCAGGATAAAGCCTGTAGCATCCTTGCAGTGATCACCATCGGCGCATTCACGCACAATGTCGGCAAGGTTACCGTACTTACCAGCTGAGGTGTTACGGCCAAATTTGAAGTTGATTACATTGTCAGTCATTTTGTTTCCTTCAATGGTGGATGCGGTGATGGCTGCCAAAGGATTGCATGTATAGGTTCCGAACAACAACCACATCCGTTTTGTTTTGGCCAAAATTTATTGGGGCCAATTTCGACAAACCAAACTTCTTTGCCATCCCAAACAAGTGCCTCACCTTCGGTTGGTGCGGTGTCGATTGGTCTCCATCCGTGTTGGCATGGGATGCTATCAGCACCAGCCTTGGCCATTTTCATGCGTTCAAGTTCGGACAACCCAATTCTCGGCATCACGTTCCTCCATCATCCCATCAGCAAATGCATATGCATGATGTTCCCACATGCCTTTTTTGCAGCCATGCTCATCTACAAATTTATTAGCCAACTTTGAGTTAGCTAACAAACCAGTCAGTGCTGCCATTGCAAACTGATCACGCAAAGACGGTTGACCCCGCCTCAGCTCTGCATTCTCGATTTCTAGCGCGTTGATACGGGCTTGGGTTAGTTTCGTCATATTTAACGTCCTCATTGTTTGTTGCCCTTAGAATGATAACTCTGGCACTATTCTTCGAGATGCCAAACTTCTTTCCGATCTTGGAGTAGTTCCAACCGATCTTCCGAAGTTTGACCATCTCTGCTCTTCGGTAGTACCTATCCTCTTCATTGTAGGTGATAGGTGCTGCCATATTACGATGCCTTCCTCGGACGGCCACGACCACGTTTTACGATGATGCCCCGCTCCAAGAAGATCTTGTACGCAGCGTTCAATGAATAAAGCTTGGTAGGACCGGTAGGACGACCACGACCACGTGAAGGCGCATCAAACGACAAAGGCAACTGCTCAGTTTTCACAGTATTCCGTGCCGATGGTTGTTCCCCATCGTGGATGTCAACATGACGATGACGAACCGTAGCTTTCGACGACTTGATGTTGCTAATCTGACTAGCAAGTGCGTTAAGTCGTTGATTTAAGTAAGAAAGTTGTTCTGCAAGATCGCTGTTATGCATAGATAAAACCTCATGTGAGTGTTGACTACACTTCCCACATAAATGATTTTATTCAGCCGTCAAGAAATATTTTATTTTTATCGATCATAGATCAGCTCTGGCGGTGCAAACCAGTTGTGATCCCAAATATACCAAGCGTAATTATGCCGAGGAGCACCAGTGCTTTCTTTTACCCATCGAGGTCGCCGGGTTAGCACAATCTTGAGTTTAAAATTGCTATCCTTAAACAAATCAGTGCGAGTGTGAGCACAATCCCACTCATTGCGTAAAAGCATAGCAACCTTTTGCCCCATCCCAGTGACAGACAAGGCATGTCTAACGAACTGCTCCGCAATCTCATATGGTGGGTTTGTGATAATATCCATGCTCGGATTGACAGACTTTGTATTGAAAAAGTCCATGACGGCGCATGGTTCATAGTCACGCAAAACAAGGTCATGACACACCGTGTTATAACCGCTTTTGTTTAATACTTTAGCAATAGCACCACGCCCAGCCGCAGGCTCAAATATGATCTTCTTAAACACAACGTGACGCAATAAAACATCTGTGCACCATGCCGGTGTTTCGTATAGGTCATGCTCGACACGCTCATAACCAGAGGTGCCGAGCATCGCTTTGTCATTAGTTCCCATCATACCCCGCCCGAATCGCCTCTATAGCCGCCATAGCAGCGGTGGCGATGTCGGTCAACATTGCAATTCGGGAATCAGGGTCCAGATTTGCATGGAACGAATCATCAAAATCTACTGAGGTGGTGTCGCCATTGTTCCAGACTGTGGCATAGATTTTCCAGTCATCGTCTTCCTCGATGTCACTAAAATCGTAGTACTTTTCAATGTCTTCGTCGGTTTCTTCTTCATCGTCATCCTCAAGAGCGCTTTGGAAACCATCCAGCTCTTCATGCAGATCCTCAAGCCACTGCCCGAGAAGGGACGAAGCGGTTTGCATGTCGATGTCGTCGAAGGCTTCCTTAACCAAAACATAGCCAGTGTCTTGCGGTCCAGCGTATAATACGCCAAGAACGGTCAGCTGGTCGGGTCCATATGGGGAAAATGTAATGAAACGATCGTTTTCGTCTGACACGGCAGCCTCCAAGGTTAGTGTGAAGTGTCCCACTATAGCCCAGATGGTGGCTCATTTGATACCCCCGCAAGACGCTTTACACGGGGACTGCGGATGGCTGAAATATGTTTGTCACAATCAAATTTTTTTGCACGAAAAAGCTGGCTGGGTGGTTGTAAACGACCTAAGTGGTTGCAGACACGGTGTTTTTTCTATGCTGATGAAATGGGATAAAAAGTCAAAAATAAGTTGACAGCCGTCAACATATGTGGGATAAAGGGTCATCAAACGGGGCAACCCACCAAATGGAGGCTAACATGTCATACAATTTCACATACGACTTTGCAATTGATACCACCTTCGGTTTCGCGGAAGTTTCTGCCGATATATCTTACGAAGTTATCGACGGCGAGTTGTTCATCAATCGGAATGCAAAATTTAAAGGCAAACTTTACACCGAAGAAGGCGACATTATCTGCGATTTTGTCACGGAAAAGCATCACGAACTGGGCAAACAGATTTACGACAGCCGAGATTTTAGCATCGTACATGCCTGCAATGACGACTACCGCAAGAATGGAGGTTGATATGAAACAGGTCGAAACCCGTAACGTCAAATGCGAAACCATCATGCGTAGCAAATATTTTGTCCGTGGTTTCAAAGAGGTCAAAGCTGGTAAACCATTTGACTATGACTTTTGCCCACATGATTCTAACGACCTTTGGGACTATGAGCGTGGCCGTTTGTTTAGTTTAGTATTTGACGGCCCAATTAAATCAGGCAATCGTGTACTGCGATCGGCAGTATTGGCTTTCTCATCTGCCTACTGGAACGGCTCAATCATTTAAGGAAACAACATGCCTAAACTTGATCTCCCTCCCCGCATGGTACCAACATCCGATTACTTTACTGTCTATAAACAAAAAAACAGCCAAATTTGGATGGCCGTTCGCGGTCCATATGAAGCATTCTGGAACTTTGTCGGATCAGGATGGACCCCTAACGAGGCAGTCGAAAGGTTGTTACATAAAGAAGTAACCCAATACGTCGAAGATGAACCACTTGTTCCAATTTTACCCGAACACTCAAATGATGGAGAAACCAAATGAGTATTGCAATTGATGTTGCCTTTGACCGCCTCCGTGATCACGTTACTGCCCAGTTAGAGGCACACGGCCCAGAGGCTGTTAAACATAAAGATAGCTACATGTTGGGCTATCAAACCTCGTTTCTATCGTCATTCATCCGGGATCTTCCCATTCAGTATCAAGATAGGTTTTTGCATGCAGTATCGGAAAGGACGGGCTACAAAGAAGCCCAATCAGAGCTCGATCGTATTGAGAAATCCATACGCGCAGAGCTTGACGCACTCGATCTTCCATCAGAGGATCGTTAAGCCCAAAAAAGGGCGTGGATCTTACCAACGGTCTAGGGTTACGACCCCAGACCATTTTTTTATAAATATTTGTCAAATGCCAGTTGACTTCGGTCAACACATATGAGATAAACAATCATCGCAACGGGCAATAGCCCATCTTAACAGGAGCCTACCATGATCGACATCAACAACCTCCCCGCCGCTGCCGACCTCAGCGATGCAGAACTGGC